>Ga0208904_1000060_pt1 | contig 98071 bp, 91 predicted proteins | sample AntAceMetag02UKB_FD_184774 | JGI IMG/M metagenome (GOLD analysis project Ga0208904, IMG submission 184774) | Saline lake microbial communities from Ace Lake, Antarctica - Antarctic Ace Lake Metagenome 02UKB (SPAdes) (version 2) | ecosystem: Environmental > Aquatic > Non-marine Saline and...
GATAGTGCTTATCATAACTCTTCTGATCCTTGAGATCCAAAAATGTTTTGGCTGTAAAGCCTCTATAAACATCCTTGGAAGGAGGTCTCTTTGTTATGTTACCATTACGTCTCCTTTTATGGCGCTCTATTGGAAAACCTTTTCCCTAATGTTTACATATTCGGAAGATTGGTTTCCCCCATAAGGAATCTGTCAATAAAATGTGCTGCCTTGCGCCCCTCTGATATGGCCCAAACAATTAAGGACTGACCGCGTCTCATATCTCCCGCTGAAAAGACCTTTTCCACGGAAGTTTTTAGATCCTCTCCCGTTTTGACATTTCCTCTCTCGTCAAGCTTAACGCCCAAATCACTTAAGAGTCCTTCGGGCGCAGGATGCAGAAAACCTAAAGCAAGAATTATAAGATCCGACTCTATCTCAAAAGTGCTTCCGGGAATCTCTATCATTACAGGACAGGAATCCTTGGGCCCATTAATAAATTCAACTCGTGAACATTCAAGTTTCTTAACCGCACCATTTTCACCAATAAATTTTTTGGTAAGTATTGACCATTCCCGCTCTGATCCTTCTTCATGACTGGAAGAAGTTTTAAGCATTAAAGGATATGTGGGCCACGGATACTCTTTGGTCCTACATTCTTCGGGTCTTGACATAATCTCTATCTGCATAACACAAGATGCGCCTTGGCGGTTAGCTGTACCGACACAATCCGAACCCGTATCTCCCCCACCTATAACTACGACTTTTTTTCCGGAAGCGTTGATCTCGTTTTCTGCATTTACGGGTGTTCCTGATACCTTAATATTGCTCTGAATAAGATAATCCATGGCAAAATGTATTCCGCTGAGTTTTCTGCCTTCAACAGAAAGGTCCCTCGGCTTACGAGATCCTCCAGCAAGACAGACGGCGTTATATGTCTTCATTAACTCTTTTGCTTTGTAATCGGATCCTACATTAACAGATGTCTTGAATTCTATTCCTTCATCTTCCATTATTTCAATACGTCTATCAAGTATCCATTTCTCCAATTTAAAATCAGGAATCCCGTACCTCAGTATTCCTCCTGCTTTATCATACTTCTCAAAAACAGTAACATCATGACCGGCTTTATTAAGTTGCATAGCACAGGATAATCCTGCAGGACCGGAACCTACAATAGCCACTTTTTTATCTGTACGGACCATAGGTTGCTCGGGAGCTATCATCTTCTTTTTAAATGCATATTCTATTATGCCAAGTTCATTTTCTCTTATGCTTATCGCATCGTCGTTTATACCAAGAACACATGCATGTTCGCAAGGTGCAGGACAAATCCTACCGGTTATCTCAGGAAGATTGTTGGAAGCGTTTAAAAGCTTAAAAGCTTTTTCCCAATGCCCCTCCGCCATAAGATCATTCCATTCCGGAATATAATTACCTATTGGACATCCCCAATGACAGAAAGGCGTGCCGCAATCCATACATCGCTCAGCCTGATCGAGAGACTCGTCTTCCTTACGCAGAACGGAGACATGTTCATAGTCTTTAACCCTTTCACATACAGGTCTATATCCCCCGTCTTGACGCTTACCTTTTAAAAAACCTTTAGGATCACCCATCTGTTTCCTCCAAAAGACCTAGGTCAGCTTCAACTTTTCTGCTTTCAAGTATACGTTTATACTCTACCGGCAAAACTTTAATAAACTTTCTTGACCCCTTTTTAAGATCTTTAAGAACCTTATCGGCACTTCGGCTTTTGGTGTATTGTTCATAATTGCGCAGCATATTATATATAGTGGTTATGTCGTCTTCTTTCAGTCTTTCAAGTTTTACCATATCAAGATTACATCTTTCTTTAAAATCACCATATTCGTCATATACGTACGCTATCCCGCCGGACATCCCCGCAGCGAAATTTTTCCCGGTTTTTCCAAGTACCACAACTCGTCCGCCTGTCATATATTCACATCCGTGATCCCCAACGCCTTCTACTACGGCATAAAGTCCTGAGTTCCTTATACAAAAACGTTCTCCTGCTACTCCACCTATGTAAGCTTCTCCGGATATTGCGCCGTAAAAAGCCGTGTTTCCTATGATTATATTGTCTGATGGACTATACTCGGCCCCTTTTCCTGAATGTATTATTATTTTGCCTCCGCTCATGCCTTTACCCACATAGTCGTTAGCCATTCCGCTAAGCTCGAATGTTATTCCTTTTGTCAAGAATGCTCCAAAACTCTGCCCGGAAACACCGGTAAATCTGCAGTAAATAGTGTCAGTTGGCAGCCCTCTCTCTCCCCATGTCTGGCAAACCTTACCGCTTAGCATCGCACCTACTGACCTATTGAAATTCTTTATATTAAGATCGATCTCCACTTTTTTAGCTGTTTTTATAGCCTCTTCTGAAAGCTTTATAAGTTCGAGGTCTAGTACCTTATCTATAGCATGATCCTGAACTGACACGCACCTAGAAGAAGTGCCTTCGGGAACTTTCGGCCGGTATATTATTTTTGAAAGGTCCAGTCCTTCGGCTTTTTGTGGAACAATTTCCCTGTTCTCTTCCAGAAGATCCGTCCTTCCTATCATATCGTCTACTGTACGTATACCTAACTCAGCCATTATTTCCCGCATTTCACGAGCAATAAATTTCATGTAGTTGACAATATAACTAGGCCTTCCTGCAAACCTTTTTTGGAGCATCTCATCTTGAGTAGCTATTCCCACAGAACAATTGTTAAGATGACAATGGCGCAACATCACACATCCCAAAGTTATAAGAATAGCCGTTCCAAACCCGAATTCTTCAGCTCCGAGAAGTGCAGCTATTGCAACGTCTCTGCCTGTTCTCATCTGTCCGTCGGTCTGGAGCCTAACACGTCCGCGCAGTCCATTCAAAAGAAGAGTCTGATGAGTTTCAGAAAGTCCAAGTTCCCACGAAAGACCCGCATACCTTATAGAACTTCTTGGAGAGGCGCCTGTCCCTCCGTCGCCTCCTGAAATAAGTATCATATCGGCATGTCCTTTAGCTACCCCTGCTGCTACAGTACCGACACCCATTTCGGAGACAAGTTTAACACTTATGCGTGCTGAAGGATTAACATTTTTAAGATCGAATATAAGCTGCGCTAAGTCTTCTATAGAATATATGTCATGATGCGGCGGGGGCGAGATTAAAGTCACGCCCGGAGTTGTATACCGAGTCCTTGCTATTCTGGCGCTAACTTTATGTCCCGGGAGCTGTCCTCCCTCACCGGGTTTAGCACCTTGGGCGATCTTTATCTGTATTTCATCAGCGTTGACCAGATAATTAGTTGTAACTCCGAATCTACCCGAAGCTATTTGTTTTATGGAGCTCCTTGCCGAATCTCCATTAGGGAAAGGAGTGAATCTTGCAGGATCTTCCCCGCCTTCACCTGTATTTGATCTTGCTCCAAGGCGGTTCATAGCAATAGCAATAGCTTCATGAGCACTGCGGCTTATTGACCCAAGACTCATGGCTCCTGTAACAAAACGTTTTACTATTTCTTCTTCTGATTCTACCTTATCTATAGATATTGGTTTCGTTTTTCTGAATTTTAAAAGACTTCTTATTGTTGTAGGATTATCTGATTGATCATTTATCAGTCCCGCAAATTCTTTGTACCTTTTGTAATCATTGTTCCTTACAGAATCCTGGAGAGCCGCTATACTTTCAGGGTTCCAGAGATGAAATTCCCCGTCTCTTTTCCATTGATAAATCCCTCCGGTCGGGAGAATGTCCTGTTCCCTGCCGCCCCTTTCAGGATAAGCTTCTTTATGCTGTTTAATTGCTTTAGCAGCTATCTCTTCTATCCCTATTCCACCTATCCGGGAAATTGTGTGAGTGAAATATTTATCGATAACCTCGTCGCCAATCCCCAGAGCTTCGAATATCTGAGCACCTCTATAACTCGAAAGAGTTGATATACCCATCTTAGATAGAACTTTTAAGATGCCTTTTATCACGGATTTATTATAATTCTCAAGGGCATGTGTTAGATCAGGTCCGACTTCTCCTTCTTCCTTTAAATATTCTATGGCTCTATATACAAGATAAGGATTAACGCAATCAGCACCATATGCCGAAAGAAGAGCAAAATGATTGACCTCTCGGGGTTCTCCGCTTTCCACTATTAAGCTGATTTGAGAACGTATAGCTCTTTTTACAAGATGGTGATGCACAGCGCTTACTGCTAAAAGAGCAGGCAACCCGGCGCTCTCCTTATTCACTCCTCGGTCCGAAAGTATTATAAAAGAGTATCCCTGCTCAATAGCAAATTCAGCTTCAAAACATACTCTTTCAAGAGCTTCAGTAAAGTCTTTAGATGAGGTGGGCTTAAAAAAAGTATATATGACTTTTGTTTTAAACCCGTTAACTTTTATATTCTTTATAATGTCGAGTTCTTCATTGGTAAGTATAGGCCTTTGAACCCTTAGCTTGTGACAATGTTCCGGCCCGTCTTTTAATATATTCTTACCTGATCCTATATAGTTATCAGTGCTCATTACCAGTTCTTCTCTTATGGGATCTATGGCCGGATTTGTCACTTGAGCAAAAAGCTGTTTAAAATGATCATATAGCATTTGCGGGTTTTTAGATAAAAACGCATGCGGAAGATCATTCCCCATTGACCCTATAGGCTCTTTACCGGTTTCAGCCATAGGCTTTATTATGAGATTAAGATCCTCGCGGGTATATCCAAAAGCTTTAAGGTTCGGGAAAATATCCAGATCTTTTTTTATATTTTCACCGGTATGGAGAAGATCGTCGAGCTCTACCATATGCTTCTTATTCCACTCACCATACGGTCTTTCTTCGGAAAGGGTCTTTTTGATCTCTGCGTCGTCAATTATCCGGCCTTCTTCGGTATTTATATACAGCATTTTCCCCGGTTCTAATCTTCCGGAATGCACTATTTCTGAAGGCCTAATATCCTGGACACCAACTTCCGAAGCCATAATAACTGTTCCGTCTTTCGTAACGATATACCTTGCCGGACGCAGTCCGTTCCTATCAAGTATCGCACCAATATTCGTCCCGTCAGTGAAACCTATAGCTGCCGGACCGTCCCACGGTTCCATCAAACATGCGTGATATTTATAGAATTCCTTAAGCCCTTCTTCCATAACAGCATCCTGTTCCCATGCTACGGGAATAAGCATCATCATGGCATGCGCAAGCGAACGTCCGGAAAGATTGAGAAGTTCGAAAACATTATCAATAATAGCGGAATCGCTTTTATTCTCAACTATGACAGGTTTTATTTTTGTAATATCATTACCGAAAAGATCGCTCGCAAGAAGCCTCTCTCCGGAGCGAAACCAGTTTATATTACCCCTCAAAGTATTTATCTCACCGTTATGGGCCAGAAATCTAAAAGGTTGAGCAAGATCCCAAGTTGGAAATGTGTTTGTGCTATAGCGCGAGTGCACCAAGACAAGTGCACTTTTCACCCTCTCATCACACAGGTCTTTGTAATACAATCCAACCTGAGATGACATAAGAAGACCTTTATAGCTAACTGTCCTGGAAGATATATTGGTGATGTAAAAAAAACTTTTTTGCCCGATCTCCGAAGCCTCTATCTGCTTCTCTATCCTTCTTCGTATGACGTAAAGCCTGCGTTCAAAAGCAAGTCTTTCTTTTATGCTTTTATTACAACCTATTACGACCTGTTTTATTCTTGGCTGCGTTTCCCTTGCGGTCTCCCCAATTATCGCCCCATCAACAGGAACGTCTCTCCATCCCAAGAGAGTTTGTCCTTCTTCTTCTATTATTTCAGAAAAAATAGCCTCACACTTTTCTCTGTCCTCATCAAGCGTAGGCATAAAGATTATCCCGGTACCATATTTTCCTTCTTCAGGAAGAGTTATCCCGATATCAGAATATACATCTCTATAGAACTCGTGCGGTATCTGCAGCAAAACCCCGGCGCCGTCACCTGTTTTAGGATCTGCTCCTACAGCGCCTCTATGGCTCATCCTTTCAAGAATTTCGATCCCTTTCTTGACTATATTATTGGACCTCTCCCCATTAATATTACAGACAAACCCCACCCCACAGCTGTCATGTTCGAAGCTGGGATCATAAAGTCCCTGTTTTTTCGGAAAATGTGTATGTTTCATCTTTTATCTGCTCTTTTAGAGAAAAAAAAGCCCCTAGAACAATCTTATTCTAGGGGCTTCTTTGCCTTGTATAATGATATTAACACCCCTCATTTGTCCTGTCAAGCTTAATTATATGGACTTTCAAGCTTTTATGATATTTTCAAAATTCTCGCACATTCTTTTCACATTAATGCTTAAGTTATCCTTTTTATCATGATAATGGCTCATTATTCTTTCTCTTTTAGCCCTTAAAGTCTCTTCACGACTATTCTGATATTCCAGTGTCCAATCATCTATCATGCGAGCTGTCATCTCCGGATGAAACTGCAGACCATAGGCATTATTTCCGATCCTGAAGGCTTGATTCCGACAAGCCTCAGAAACTGCTAATAACGTTCCCCCGCTGGGTATACCGAAAGTATCCTGATGCCACTGAAACACATCTATCTCTTTGCCCAAACCCCTAAACAACGGATCTTCTTCCCCTTCCCCGGTAAGTTTGACGGAGGAAAAACCTATTTCCTCTTCTCTGGCTTTAGTAACCTTTGCCCCAGAGGCTTTAGCTAAAAGCTGCGCGCCTAAACATATACCCAGAAACGGTACTTTTTCATCCAATACCTTTTTGATAAAGGTATCTTCATCTTTAAGATAGGGATACTTATCTTCTTCATAAACATTCATAGGCCCGCCAAGAATAATCACGCCTTTTATGCCATTAAGCATATCAGGCAAAGAATCGTTACGACCAAGCTCGACCGTAACGATTCCATATTCCTTTTTGTCAAAATATTGTCCTATTAGTCCGGGACTTTCCGAATCAATGTTTTTTACACAGAGTATCATAATTATCCTATTGCCGCGCCGCCTTTTTCTCCGGTCCTTATCCTTATACATTCCGGAAGATCCAGCACAAAGATCTTCCCGTCTCCTATATTTCCCGTTCTAGCGCCTTCTATAATAGCATCTATGGTAGGATCAACAAACTCTTTGTTGACCGCTATTTCTAGCCTAATCTTTTTTAAAAGATTTACTTCATGTACTACGCCTCTATATGTCTCGGTATAACCTTTCTGCTGACCACATCCCAATGCATTCGTCACCGTCATCTTATGTACATCCGCATCAAATAAAGCTTTTTTAACATCGGGTAATTTGTGCGGCTGTATCATCGCTATTATGAGTTTCATATCCATACCTCCTTAATTTTATTGTGTAGTGAAAACCTGGAATCCCGCATAGGCTTCCATTCCATGTTCACTGATATCAAGTCCTTTAAGTTCCTCTTCCCTCGATACTCTCAAACCTATAACTTTGTTTATTACCTGAAAAATTATTGTCATACCAACAGCTACAAAGCTTACAACTGCTACGGCTCCTAATGCCTGCACTCCGAGTTGACTGAATCCTCCACCCTGGAGCAAGCCGTTATTAGCAAGCCCTAAAGCTTTATGACCAAATATCCCTACAGCAAGCGTGCCCCATACTCCATTGACCAGATGTACGGGAACCGCTCCAACAGGATCGTCGATTTGTATTTTATCGAGAAAGAATGTTGCCGCAACAACCAGTATCCCGCCTATAGCACCTATAGCTAGTGCCTCTACAGGAAGAACATATGCGCAAGGCGCGGTGATCGCAACCAATCCCGCCAAAGCTCCGTTCATCGTCATTGTTAGATCGGGCTTGCCGCATCTTTTCCAGGCATAAAACATTGCTACAAGCGCTCCGCTAACTGCTGAAAGATTCGTATTTATAGCAACTTTCGCTATAAGACTACCGTCACCTACGGATAAAGTAGATCCAGGATTGAAACCGAACCAGGCAAACCATAGTATTAAAGCTCCCAATGATGCAAGTGCCATTGAATGCCCCTCTATTGCATTCGCAGAACCATCCTTATTAAATTTACCTATCCTAGGTCCAAGTATCATGGTTCCCACTAAAGCTGCGGTGCCTCCCACAGAATGAACCACGGCGGATCCGGCAAAATCACTAAACCCGAGATTGGCTAACCAGCCTCCTCCCCAGATCCAATGTCCAACAAAAGGATATATGGCCGCTGATATCAGAAATGAATATATTAAATACGCCTTAAACTTCATCCTTCCGGCTATTCCTCCGGCAACTATAGTAGCTGCAGCTCCGCAAAAAACCGCATGAAAGAACCATTCGGCTTCAAGTGGTATATGCCCTGTGTGTGAGGCTCCTGTAAGAGCCCATCCTGTCCATCCCATAAAACCATTCCCTGAACCAAACATTATGGCATACCCGAAAATAAAAAATCCCATGGATGCCATGCAAAAATCCAGAAAATTATTCATCAGCACGTTACATACATTCTTAGTCCTAAGAAGTCCCGCCTCAAGCATACCGAACCCTGCCTGCATAAGAAATACCATAAATGCGGCTATCATAACCCATAAGGTATCAACACCGGCATTACTGGCATATTTTACCGCATCGTCAGCCATGACATCCCCGCTAAAACCGGCTATAAACAGTATGCCTGCAAACAACATCGTAACCTTTTTTAACATCTTTGTTTTCATTCCATGACCTCCATTTGCTTTACTCTTTATTATTCCGTAGTAAAGATCTGAAACCCGGAATATGCTTCCATACCATGCTCATCTATGTCTAGACCTTTCAGCTGTTCCTGTTCTGTAACTCTAAGTCCCATAACCTTCCTTATTATGAGAAACAAGAGAAAAGCAGAACCGAAAACCCAGGCAAATACCGACAACACACCTGTGAGCTGTGTCATAAATAAAGATGTCCCCCCGCCGTGCAGAAAGCCATTTGTGCCTCCATAAGCGGACTCGGCAAAGAGCCCTACCGCAAGCGTACCCCATGCTCCGCATACACCATGCACGGAAACCGCACCTACAGGGTCATCTATATGTAGTTTCTTATCTATGAAATCAACACTAAAAACTACCAATGATCCTCCTATAGCACCTATAATAATAGCGCTAAACGGGGATACATTAGCGCACCCGGCTGTTATAGCTACGAGCCCAGCCAAAGCTCCGTTGAGTGACATACTGATGTCGGGTTTGCCGTATTTAATCCAAACGGTCACCATTGCAGCTATCGAACCTGCCGCTGCCGCTAGATTGGTTGTTACGGCAATAACAGCAATACTAAGATCAGTCCCGGCTGTTGTGCTTCCAGCGTTGAACCCGAACCATCCGAACCACAGGATAAAAACACCTAATGCAGCAAGAGGTATATTGTGTCCCGGAATAGCATTAGATGAACCGTCCCTATTATATTTACCAAGTCGCGGACCGAGGAGTATTGCTCCGGCTAAAGCAGCCCATCCTCCTACAGAGTGCACTACAGTAGAACCCGCAAAATCTATCATCCCTTTTGACGATAACCATCCCCCGCCCCAGATCCAATGTCCAACAACGGGATATATAAGAGCGGTTATAAACACGCTATATGCCAAATATGATTTAAACTTCGTCCTTTCGGCCATAGCACCCGAAACTATAGTCGCGGCTGTGGCGGCAAATACTGTTTGGAACATCCAGAAAGTGAACTGCCATAACCCTTCCTGAGTACTCGGATCTCCGGTGCTCAGAAAAAACCCTGTTTTTCCGAATAGACCGAAGGCGCTCGCGCCGAACATAATACCGAACCCTATAGCCCAATAAGCTATAGATCCTACAGAAAAATCCATAAGATTTTTCATCATGATATTACATGCGTTTTTTGCTCTGGTAAAACCCGTTTCTACCATAGCAAATCCGGCTTGCATGAAAAATACAAGAAAGGCCGCAAGTAATGTCCACATAGTATTTATAGCAACTGCGTTACTAGACGCAGTAGGTTCATCTGCCCACAGAACTGCCGGTAAACATAACATCATCACCGGAAAGATCTTTAATATTTTTTTAAATAACTTCATATCTCCTCCTCTTCTAATCGGACTCAAAGGATAACCTTAATATGCGAACCCTACGCTTATTCCTCCATAGAACTCATTGCTCTGTGCGTCGCTATACGTATCCCGGTCAAGTATTACTGAGTAGGCCACTTGAGGTGTTACCGTGAAATATTCGAGTACAGGTATAGAGACATCCGCAGTTATAAGCATATCACTCCACCCATGCTGAGTCGTCCATTGCTCATAATTGTACGCAAGCGACGTGCCTAGAGAAGCTTCTATTCCATTACCAAGATCAAAGGTATGTCCTCCCCCGAACTGCAGGTATGACCCGTGCCCTGCTTCTACATCCCAGTACCAGGTGAAAAATGGCTGAAGAAGTACATTATAAGAGACGCCGAGCGCAGTCTCATGCGAATAGCTACCGTCCGCTTTTAGGTCAAGATTTGGGAACGTGTAAAATGTATATCCCGTAGTTATGGATAATGGATCGAATATCTCCGAATCCCCCATATTCATCTTTTCTAAGGCGTCACCAACATTAAATTCGTAGGAAGCGGTATAATCAAGTTCGGTAAATTCCTGATACCTGCCGCTATCTACAGTCTTATCTTTCGCTAAACTGTAATTGCCCCATATATCAAAAGTAAATCCATCTTTGGAAAGGGACCCGTCAACCTGCATCACGGGTTCATTACCCAGATTTTGGCCTCTCCAGATATATTTTGTCAGAAACGTTGTCGACAGCGACACATCCGGCACCCATTCATCTTTTTCGGGAAGCCATTCCTCTCCAAAAACATTCATCCCCGGAAGTACTAACATAACGCTTAATAGCAGGAACATCATATACTTAACAGTTTTATAAAACATTTCTCTCTCCTTTTTTTGATTCAAAATAAAAAAACCCTTTTATGAGACTAAAAGTCTTATAAAAGGGCATCTATGCCTCTTCCCGTTCTTCTCTTGAACCGTTCTTATTGTGCTATCTTAGCAGTTATCTACCATTACTAATCTCAGACGAGAGTATTATCGCCTTTGCGATCTCTTTCATAGAGACTCGTCTGTTCATACTGGCTTTTCTTAATGTCTTAAAAGCCTCCTCTTCAGAGAGGTTCTGATCCTTCATTAAAATCCCTTTAGCTTTTTCGATCTTTTTACGGCTCTCCAGTTCTTCTTGGATAACCTTAGTTTTCACTATAAGCTCAGTATTTTCTATTGCCACTGCCGCTTGATTGGCCACAGCACTTAAAAGATCTATATCACTTTTAGTGAATTTATAAGATTCAACGGTATACACGTTAATGACCCCTATAACCTTATCGTTGACCAGCATGGGAACACTTAACATTGATACTAGTCCTTCCTTTTTGGCCAAAGATCTCTGTTTATACCGCTTCTCCTCTATAACATCGTCTATAACTATAGGTTTTTTCTCTTTAGCCACCAAACCAACGATACCTTCACCAAACTTTATCGATCTCTCTTCAAGATAATCTTTACTCATAGCTTGAGTGGCTCTTATCTTAAGCTCACCTGTTATCTCATCAAGCAGCCATACCGCGCATATTTTAGCACCCATAACATTTGCTGTTAGATTCACAATGAGCTTCAGTATATCCTCAAGATAAAGATCGCTTGTTATAGCCTTGCTTATCTTCGTCAATGTTTCAAGATATTGTTTGTCAGCTTTTTTCTTGGGCATTTTTCACCTTTTCTTATTTAAAGAAACAACATTTCAGCATATGAAGGAAGCGGCCATATCTCATACGGCAAGAGCCCTTCAAGTTTATCTATCGGCCTACGCAGAGCATTCATCGCCGATATCATTTCTTTAGAATCCTCTTTTTCTATAGCTGTTTCAAGTTTCTTTGTATACTCAAGTGCTTTTTCTGTTTCCGAAGATACCTCTTTTAAGAGCTCCATGGTCTGCGGCAGTTTACATCCCGAGGCATCGGCTACATCGGATATTGTCCCGGCTAAAGTCGACTGATATTCCAAAGCAACAGGGATCACCTCTGTCTTGACCATAGTAAGAGCTACATCCGACTCTATTTTGATAATAGCATGATACTGCTCTTCATATATTTCATTCCTTGCCGCAAATTCAACTTTAGAAAGCACTTTGTGTCTCTCGAAAAGCGCAATGTATTCTTCGTTCTTTTTAACGGCATCTAAAGCCTCAGGCGTGTTCTTAAGATTAGGAAGACCCCTTTTAAGGGCTTCTTCATGCCAAGCTTCTGTATAGTTATCTCCGTTAAAAAGTATTTTCTTATGTTTTTTTACTATATCTTTCAGTACACCCTGAAGCACCTCGTTAAAATCTTTACCTCCTTTAACTTCAGTTTCAAGCTTTGTACATATTTCATCTAAAGAATCCGCCACTATTGTGTTAAGTACGACATTTGCACCTGCGCAGCTTTGATTTGAACCTACTGCTCTAAATTCAAACTTGTTACCAGTAAAAGCAAAGGGTGAGGTTCTATTCCTATCTGTCACATCTCTCGGAAGTGACGGAAGCGATGTAACTCCGAGTTCTAACGGAGCCGTTTGTTTGGAGCTCTTAGCACCACCCTGCTCTATCTGTTCTATAACGTCATACAGCTGATCCCCGAGAAATATAGACAGTATAGCGGGCGGCGCTTCATTTGCGCCTAGCCTATGGTCATTCCCGGCACTTGCCACTGCAGCTCTAAGCATAGGTGCATAAGTATCAACAGCTTTCATGAGAGCACATATCATAGTAAGAAATTTTGCGTTCTCATGAGGATTATCCCCTGGCGTTAACCAATTCTTGTCATCCGGACCTACAACCGACCAGTTATTATGCTTTCCCGAACCGTTAACTCCCGCAAACGGTTTTTCATGCAGGAGGCAGACAAGATCATATCTTTCAGCAACCTTTTTTAATATCTCCATAGTCATCATGTTGTGATCAACTGAAAGGTTCTGCTCCTCAAAAACAGGGGCCATCTCAAACTGCGCCGGACAAACTTCATTATGCCTTGTCTTTGATGGTATACCCATTATCCAAAGTTCATGATCAAGTTCGGCCATAAATGACATTACACGTGTTTTTATGGCTCCAAAATAATGGTCATCCATCTGCTGATGTTTAGCAGGAGTTTTACCGAAAAGCGTACGGCCAGTCTGTAGAAGATCTAAACGAGCTTCATAAAAATCCTTATCCACCAAAAAATATTCCTGTTCGGGTCCCAAGGTGGCATATGCTCTCTTGTTTTTAGAATCTATCCCAAAAAGTTCAGCTAATCTGCATACCTGTTTTGACAAAGCGGCAACAGATCGCAGTAGAGGCGTTTTCTTATCCAAGGCTTCCCCATGATAAGAATAAAACGCCGTTGGGATACAAAGTGTAGCTCCGTTTTCGCCTTCTTTAATAAAAGCCGGAGAAGTAGGATCCCATGCTGTATACCCGCGAGCTTCAAAAGTCGCCCTTAATCCTCCCGACGGAAAACTCGATGCATCCGGTTCACCCTTGATAAGTTCTTTCCCGGAGAATTTAAGCATTACTCCGCCTTCAAGATCCGGTTCGATAAAAGAATCATGTTTTTCAGCGGTAGACCCGGTAAGAGGCTGGAACCAATGAGTAAAATGCGTGGCTCCTTTAGACAAAGCCCATGTCTTCATAGCATCCGCAACCTCATCCGCTATACTCGCGTCGATACAGCCTCCCTCTCTTGTAGCAGCTACAAGATTCTTGTACGCTTTATCCGATAGATAATTACGCATGGTTTTAAGATTAAAAACGTTCTCACCGTAATAATCAGCAACTGTTTGAATATCTGTTTTACCTGTCATTTTTCCCTCCTGTATTTATTTATAATGTATATTCTACCAACAACACGAATTTACGCAATCTTTTAATGCTCTGATCATAAAAAACATGGTTCGGGTCTCCAAATAAAAAAAAAGACGTTCTTCCCCGCCAAACCGCAACGTATGAAGGACATCTTTATCCTGTTCTTTTGAAATAAAAAAAGGCGTTCCTTTCCCAGGACGCCTCTATGCTTTTCTTTCGAACACTTCCCCGTGTTCATAGAACATTTTACATACTCACAATTTTTTGTCAATACTTTTTTTGCATTAAATTTTTTGCATTAAAGTTACAAACCAAGAGCTTGTATTGCAAGACCTGACAAACATATTGTTCCGCCCGCCGCCGCATGTACATACCGTTCAAACCTATTCAATGGCAGAAGGTTTATGCCTTTGAGTGAGACAAGAACTATTGTCATCATAGTCGCTATTGTAACTATACCAAATATACCCGCTATATAAAAAATACCGTAAAGACTGCTTTTTGCCGCGGGATACATAAGTATAGGTATAAGCGGTTCACATGGCCCCAGCACGAAAATAGTAAAAAGTATCCATGGTGTTATATTCTTTTTTTTGTCCTCATGCACATGAACATGTCCTCCCGAATGGGAATGTTCATGAGAATGCGGCCCATCAGATCCATGATCATGCAAATGACGATGCGGCTTATTCTTTACCGCTTGATGCAGGCCCCACACAAAATACGCAAAACCAAATCCTATTAAAGACCAGGCCGCAAGATTACCCCTAAAAGATTCCAGCGCTTCGATCTTCATTATTCCTATACCAAAAGCTATTCCTACAAAACCCAAGACTACAGATCCCAAGATATGTCCTATCCCGCACAGAAAAGTTATAACAGCAGTCTTTGACAGGGACCATTTCTTTGCTTTAGCCATTACCACAAAAGGAAGATAATGATCCGGCCCTATCAAAGTATGTATAAAACCTATCGAAGCTGCTGTTACTGCCAGTAGTGCAAATTGTTTATCCATTACTCTCCATGCTGTTTCGCATTAATCAGTTTTTTTGTCTCGCCCGCTATGAACGGTATCTTAGCCTTTATACCTGGTGTGAGCTCCAGTCCAAACTCCGTACTTTCAGGCTGCACTCCGACTATAGTTATTTCCGTATCCATTTCAATCTGCCGGGCCAACGTTAGGGTCTCAAGAAGGGCCATCCCATGTGTTGAGAATTTGTCTTTAAATGCGGAGGGTTCTATTTCTGTTGCTTTAAATACCCTAACAGCTCCTGGTTTCTCGCCCATATCAGCCGCATCAACTATTATGACCTCTTTAAAGTCCGGAAAGAACTTTAAAAGATCCATACCTGAAAGGTCACCTCGCTCTAACTTAACCCCTTCTATAGGATCTTCTTTCTCAAGAACATCTATTACCCTGGGACCTATACCGTCATCTGTCTTGAGGATAGATCCCACTCCTATAACGAGTATTCTTTTCATAATTACACGAACTTTACGTCCAGCATATGCGCAGAGCATGAGATACAAGGATCGTATGCTCTTACAAGCATTTCTGAGAGTAGGGTTATTTCTTCTTTCGTCTTATCAAGATTCTCCGGTATGAGTTTTTTCATATCGAGATCTATATTCGAAAGGTTCTGATTCGTTGGTATAGAACAATTTGCGTTCTTCACAATACCTTTCTCATCCACCGTATACTCATGCACAAGCATGCCACGCGGGACTTCTACCAGCCCTGCTCCCGTACCGGCTTTGACCGAAAAACCCGCTTTTTCGTCATCTTTTGGCCATGAAGTAACCACTTCGCTGTAATCGATCCCTTTCTCAAGAAAATGATCAATTATACGAATAGAGTCATATGTACAATGCGCTATCTCTATAACCTGAGCAACAGTGTTCATGAACGAATTGTAACACGGCACTTTAAACCCTAATGCTTCGGCTACACCTTTAGCTTCATCGTTTAGTTTATCATAGTTGATATTGATCCTAGCCAAGGCCCCAACCATATAGGAATCTCTTTTATTCTTCGAATGTTTTGCCGTTGAATGTTCGGCATGGAACTCATGCACAACTTCCTTATAGTCACGAGGTTTAACCGTTTTATCTATATCAGTTGTCACAAGGTCTCCTTCATAGAACGCGTATTCATCAGGATGAGTTAGAGCCACGTATTCGGTTTCACGTTCGAATTCAGGAAGGGTTAAAGACTTAAAGATTTCGACTGTAGCATTAAGATCATCAACTTGGGAGAGAAGAATACTTTTCATCTCTTCAAGTTCCTTTTTTGTCGGCAGTTTTGTCCATCCCCTCACCACAAGACTTATAGGATGAGTATGACGTCCCGCAAGAATCGTGCAAAGATCGTTATACTGCTTCTTCATTCTTAGAGCTCTTAATACTACTTCTTTGTGTGTTTTCACTAAAGGCAAGACACTAGGCGCTCCTAGAGCATCCGGAGCCACCAGAAAACAAGCATGCAAAAGATGGCTGTCAAGCGTCTCATAATGTAATATTAATTTCCTTAAAAGTTTAGTCTGTTCGCTTACCTCAAACCCTATTGCGTCTTCAGAAGCCTTTATCGAGGCTAATGAGTGACCGGTAGAGCATATCCCGCATATGCGAGATGTGATATGTTGCACTTCGAAGAGAGATCTATCTCTTACCATGGCCTCGAAGAAACGTGGAGCTTCAACTATCTCAAGCTGACATTTCTCAACCACACCTTCCTTAATATTGATTACAATATTTCCATGCCCCTCAACGCGGGTTACATGTTCAACGTTTATGTTTAGGTCTTTTTTACTCATTATTTTTCCGCCTCCAGTTTACATGTGTTATATAGATCAAATTTCTTCTTTAATTCTTCCACTGTATATCCATACTTTTTAAGAATATCCATCTGGCCTTCTTCCGGATAATTGTCGAGAAATCCGCGGCATCCATAGCAGGTATTTCCCCAACTTATGCACCACGCATCACATCCCCCGCGTGTTACCGGCCCCATACATACCTGCCCTTTTTCAAACAAGCATACGTTTTCTTTAAGTTTGCACTCAACACATACTGCGTATTTAGGCGGAGTATATCCTTTGCCCAAAAGTATTGATTTAAGAGCTTTAACTACTTCATCTGTACTAACAGGACAACCATGTATGTAATGATCGATCTTAACAACTTGATCGACGGATCTAGGCTCTCCGGCATCTAACGGAAATTCACGTCCCGCATACACAATATCTTTAGCTTCTTTCTGTGTATACTTCTTTCTAAGACCATTCACTCCGCCTATAGTAGCACATGAACCATATGCTATGAGTATAGACGCGTTCTCCCGTATCTTCTTAAGTCTATCCTCATCCTGTTTTCTGGTTATGGACCCTTCGATGAAAGCTATGTCATAATCATCGCTGCGTTCTGAAATAGCTTCACGGAAGTTCACGATATCACAATGTTCGAGAACGCCTAGAAACGCTTCATTCAAATATGTCACCTGCAACTGACATCCCTCACAACACGCAAAATCAAAAAACGCTATACGTACCTTTTTTTTAGTATCCTTACTCATAAGGCTTCCTCCAATCCTTTTATCTCTTCATATGTGAACGTAGGACCATCCTGACAGACATATTGATCGTTAATCTGACAGTGCCCGCATTTACCTAAACCGCATTTCATCCTTCTTTCTAAAGAAAGTACTATCTGTTTGTCAGGCAATCCCTTCTTGATAAGTTCCTGAATAACAAACTTATACATAATAGGAGGCCCGACTACTACCGCATACGTCCTATTAACATCTATATCTACTCCGGGAATAAGAGTGGTTATAACCCCTACATTACCTTTCCATTCCGGATCTGCCTTGTCTACCGTACACGCATAATTTATATCCGTTGACTTCTGCCAACTCTCAATTTCTTCCCTAAACAGCCTGTCTCCCGGCTGTTTACATCCCAAAAGGATGGTAACCTCTCCGAAATCCCGTCTTTTATCCATAACGAAATTTATAAGTGATCTTAGCGGTACTATACCTAACCCTCCCGCAACCAGCATAAGATCGTTACCTTTCATATCGTCTATAGGGAAAGGTTTCCCAAAAGGCCCTCTGACCCCTACTTTATCGCCTTCATTGAGAGCTGTAAGTGCGGCCGTGAAAACTCCAACTTTTCTAACACATATTTCAAAAGTGTTTTTGTTGGTTTTCGTAGGTGACGATGATATCGAAATAGGCGCCTCTCCTATACCAAATATAGAAAGTTGAACGAATTGTCCGGGAAGATCCCCTAACTTACGATCACCTTCGAGTTTTATCTCAAAGAATTTCTCGTTCTCCGTCATCTGCTCTGTCCTAACAATAGTTCCCTCCATAGGGGAATATAGAGGATTAACATCTATCGTTTTTACTCGATCTTTATTATTGCAATTACACATTTTTATTCTCCTTTGTAAGCTCGTTCACGGTTTCTATAAGACTTATACCAGCCATACAGGTACGAGTACATCTTCCGCAACCCGTACAGAAAAATTTGTTATATTTATCTACAGGATAATCAAATTTCCTATAATACCTGTGTTTTTGACGGGAAGATCTCTCTTCACGGAAATTTTCTCCACCGGCAACTTCAGCAAATTCCTCAAGCTGACAAGAATCCCAGACCCGGCCTCTTTCTCCTCCGGACATATCAAGCTCTACATTATCCTGCACATCAAAACAATAGCATGTCGGGCATACCGCGGTACAGTTCCCGCAGGATACGCATTTTTTTCCAATAGCGTCCCATGCAGCGCTTTTGAAGGACTTTTTGAATATACCCTGTATATCTCTAAAATCGGCTTTAAGATGTTTTTTGAACTTATCAAGTTTTTTCTTCTGCGCTTCTTTAAGGGCAGCCTTAATATCTCCTTCGTCGCCTTTCTCAAATATTTTGTGATCGTCAATAAGCTCGTCACCTGCACTAGAATTGATATGGATAACATATTTTTTACCAATATCAGTTATCATGATGTCGTATCCTGCTTTAGGCTTGTGCGTATCCATAGTGGCACAGGTCGCACAATCATCGCAAGGAGCCATACATTCGTATCCTATAACTTTTATTGCCTTCCTTCTCTTCTTATAGTAAGGATCCGCAGGATCATTATAGAAAACCGCTTCAAGACATTCCATCCCGTCAATATCACATGTATGCGCAGCGAATATAACGGTAGGTTCTATCTCAACAGTAGTTTTGTCCATTTTTGTCTCACCCATCGTGAAACTTCCAAGTTTTTCTTTTTGCGGTAAAAAATACTTTTTAGGCGGTAATATAGTAGGTTTATATTCCACAACCAGATCTTCCGCATTGTCTATGTCGGCAAAAACGAATTGGTTTTCCTTTTTGACGGGTCCGACTACTCGATGGTCTTTCTTTAAAAGATCAACGAATTTCCCTAGATTATCTTTTTCCAAATAAACATACCTCATACTTTCTGCTCCTTTTTAGTTTTTATCTTATCTTTAACCCATTCGATAAAATTATCTATTCCCTCACCAGTTTTGCATGACATCCTTATAATCTTTATCCCGGGATTTACTGTGCAAAGACTCTTTTCTGCATATCGCATATCAAAATCTACATGTTCCAGAAGATCTGTCTTATTTATAAGAGCTACTTCACTTTCCTGTATAAGTAGTGGATATTTTTCAGGTTTATCATGCCCTTCAGCCGTACTCAATAGCGCCACCTTTTCGTCCTCCCCTATATCAAATTCTGCAGGGCAAACAAGATTTCCCACGTTCTCTACTATCACCAGATCCAAACCATCTATTTCGACATTCGAAAGAGCTGCCCGAACAAGTCCGGCATCTATATGACAAGCATTCCCTGTATTGATCTGAACGACCGGAAGAGACAGTGCATCCATCCTTTCAGCGTCACGTGATGTGAAACAGTCCCCTGTCAGGATAGTGAAGGATATCCCCTCTTTTTTGAGCAGAGGTCCTGCTTTTTCTAAAAGTGATGTCTTCCCAGCTCCGGGAGAAGAAATCATATTCATCATAAACACCTTCTTCTCTTTTAGAGAAGATCTTATCTTAGAAGCAGTCTTATCGTTATCTTTGAGTATATTTTCTTTTATCACTTTAAAAGCCATAAATCGTCCTTTCACTTAATATTCTATTCCTTTGATCGTAAACTCTTTTCCTCCGGGCACAACCATTACTTTTAGTTTAGCATTTTTAAGTTTAATACTTTTAGGTACATGTTTGAAACAGTTCTCCATTATCTCCGGAACAATATACCTAAGTTCTCCTACCTCAAGATGAACCTCTTTAACTTCATGTATACTTACGTCGTCTACTTCTTTATTCAATATAGAAACCATACTCTCTATAAGTTTCATCTCATGCATAATAATAGGTCCAAAGGTCAAAAAGTCTAAAGTCGAAAAGTCTCATAGTTTATAACCTTATTTTGTAATGTTCCCTAAATTTGAATGCCACAGGATTCTTCGGACCTTTCGACTTTTAGACCTTTGACTTTTAAACTGCCCTAACAGATCCTCGGAAGCTGTTCTCCCGTAAGCATACCGACTATCCTGGTCACTCCATACCTAGTCTTCAAGCAAACCTTCCTGGGATTCTCTTCCGTTACTTCGCCTATAATACACGCGTCCTTACCATACTCATTCTTTTTCAGTATATCAATCACTTTATCCGCACATTCCGGAGCTGTAATCAGTACCGCCTTACCTTCATTAGCAATATAGAGAGGGTCCAGTCCCAAAAGTTCACATGCGCCTTTAACTGCCTCTTTGATAGGCACATTTTTTTCCTCAATAATAATACCGAGATTGCTACTATCTGTTATCTCATTCAGCGTTGTAGCTAATCCTCCTCTGGTAGGATCGCGCATAAACTTAACTCCGTTTGCCCCGCACATTACCTGATCCAGCATATCATTGAGCGGAGCGCAATCGCTATATATCTCGCTTTCAAATTCCAGCCCCTTCCTCTCACCCAGCACTGCTACACCGTGGTCACCTACTGTACCCGTTATTATGATTTTATCTCCAGGCTCAATCTGATCTATGCCTATCCGGTCTCCAGATCCGAAGACCCCTACTCCGGAAGTATTTATAAAAATTTTATCGGCTTCTCCTCTTGCAACGACTTTTGTGTCACCCGTAACGATAGAAACTCCCGCTTTTTTCGCCCATTCAGACATTGATATTACGATCTTTTCCAGATCTTTTTCAGGGAAACCTTCTTCAAGAATAAACCCGCAGCTCATATATTTAGGCCTCGCTCCCGCGACAGCAAGATCGTTAACCGTACCGCAAACCGCTATTTTACCTATATCACCGCCCGGGAAAAATATAGGTTTTACTACAAAAGTATCTGTAGTGAATGCTATTTTCTCAGAAGATATATCCAAAACGGCCGAGTCATCCGCTCTATCGAGAATATCGTTTTTGAAATGTTTAAAAAAGATGTCCTGAACAAGCTTATGCGATATCTTTCCGCCGCTTCCATGTTCAAGAGTTATTATACTCATATTATTCCCCATATTGATACCATGCCGCGCAGGTACCCTCACTTGATACCATGCATGCACCTTTGGGCGCTTCGGGTGTACATTCTCTGCCGAAAAGCCCACAATCTGCCGGATCCTTTGCGCCTCTTAAAATGTCTCCGCATATACATCCCGAAAAACTTTCTGCCGGAGGAACAGTTATATCAAAAACTTTGTCAGCATCATACTCTGCGTATTTTTCTTTTATCTTAAGTCCTGAATCGGGTATAATCCCTAACCCTCTCCATTCTGCGTCTGCGGCCCTAAAGACATCGTCCATTACATCTTTGGCTTTTACGTTACCTTCCTCATTTACAACACGTTCATAAGCATTTATCAATGCCGGCTGATCCATTTCATGTTTTTCTGTTAAAAGATATATCGCTCTCAAAAGATCTGCGGGTTCAAACCCTGACACGCAGCACGAGACGCCGCTTTTCTTAACTACCGGATCGTACATCCCTGTCCCAGTTATAGCGGTAACGTGCCCGGGACACAGGAGCGCGTCTATTCTTGAGTCTTTCGCGTCCGTCACAGCTTTAAGTGCCTGAGGCATAGTTCTGGCGAGAGAAAGAACACTAAAATTATTTATCCTCTCCTCCGTAGCTTGTCTTATTGCTGCTGCTATGGTCGGTGCCGTGGTCTCGAACCCTATCCCGATGAATACAACCTTTTTCGCCGGCTCCTCTTTAGCAAGTTTTACAGCGTCCTGCGCCGAATAGACTATCCTGACATCACTGCCCGAAGCTTTAGCTTTTATCAAAGAACTGTTCGTGCCCGGAACTCTCATCATGTCCCCGAACGTGCATATTATACAATTGTTCAATTCGGATAACGCTATGATCTTATCAATATCCCCGATAGACGCAACACAAACCGGGCATCCGGGTCCGGAGATAAGTTTTATATTATCTCCTACAAGTTTTTGTATCCCATTTTTTCTTATGGACATAGTATGTCCACCGCATACTTCCATGATATTGAACGGTTTATGGGAGATCTTCTTTATCTCTTCAGATATCTTAAGGCAAAGGTCGGTATCCCTGTATTCATCAATATACCTGGACATATTATTTGTTCCCCTTAAAAAAATCTATAGTGAACTTAGCCTTTTCCTCACTGACTTTCTGTAAAGCATATCCCGCATGTACCAGCACATATTCCCCTACCTCGGGTTCAGAAATAAGATCCAAAGCTACATCCTTTTTAATCCCCGATAGCTCTATCGTAGCTATCTTGCCTTTTATTTCAGTTATCTTCCCGGGTACGCTCCAGCACATATCTCTCCTTGGCCATCAGAGATGGCAGACCATAGACTGTTGACTATTGACTTTTTTAATATTTTTCGAAGAAAAATATTGGTTTACTATCCAATTTACACATCGGTCATTCTCTGTCTATAGTCAATAGTCTCCTATTATGCATTCGCCGCGATAACGGCTTGTCCTACCGATATCCCGAGATCCGTTGTCGAATATTTTTTATGTTTAAAAAGTTCCATTGCGCTGTCTGAAAACATTTCCTCCAAAAGGTCTACCAGATACTGGTTCTGGAAGCATCCTCCGGATATACACACTTTCCTGATACCCGTTATCTGATGGAGAAGTTCGCTTATGCGGAACACCTTATCACATACAGTATTGTGGAATTTAGCGCTAATAACTCCGGGATCTATTCCCTCTTTGATATCTTCGACTATGCCTTTTATAAGGCCCGCTACATCTGCCTCATTGTTTGTTACGCTATACTTATAACTCTCTCCGGTATTTTTATCAGCTATCTGTTCCAGCATTATAGCGCCTTGCGCCTCGTATTCGGCAATATCACAAATGCCTACAAGCGCAGCTACAGCATCAAAAAGTCTTCCCATTCCCGACGATAAGGGGCAATTGACGTTCTTCTTTATCATTTGCTCGACCATATCGATCTTGTTGCTCTCTATCCTATGTAGCAAAGGTATGTCAGTCTCCCTGAACGCATCTCCATAGGCTTGATAAAGGTAAGCAAGAGCCATCCTCCATATCTCCGTTACTGCCGCGTCTCCCCCGGGGACCGGGACATAACCCAAATGGTACTTACGTTCAAACTGTTTTCTGTCGCATATAAAGAACTCTCCTCCCCAAGACGCTCCGTCGCTACCGTAACCCGTACCGTCAAAAGAAACACCTATTACTTTTTCGTTTATCCCGTTATCTTCCATGCACGAAACTATGTGTGCGTGATGATGCTGTACCTTTACCAGTACCGAGTCTTTATTCTCTCTGCCTAACAGTTCGGCAAGAGATGTCGAGAGATAATCCGGATGAAGATCACATGCTATACGATTCGGAACTATACCCTCCTCGGCAAGATGATCTCTCGTTGTTTTCTCGAACCGGTTATAGTTTTCTATCCCTGTTAAAGTTTCGACGGGTTTACTCACGTATATATGGTCTCCCATAATGACCGTAAAAGTGTTCTTATTTTCTGCGCCAAGCGCTAATATCTTATCCATCATTTCTTGTTATTCCCATTCTTCCCGGCTAAAAAATAAGATAATGTCTCAAGTTCCCGAGACAGATCAACGTCTTTTACCTTTATATTCTCCGGAACGTTAAGACTTACGGGAGCAAAGTTCAGGATACACTCCACCCCGGCATTTACTAATTCTTCCGCTACCTCCTGCGCCTTCCCTACCGGAACGGTCAGTATGCTAAGTTCCACTTTTTTCTTTTTAACGGTTTGCTTAATCTCTTCTATGGATTGTATGGTAATATCTAAGAACTTTTTCCCGACTTTCTTTTCATCAGCATCAAAAGCCGCTACTATCTTCAGTCCATGAGTATCAAATCCCGAGTATGCCAAAAGAGCTGAACCCAAATGCCCCACCCCAACTATTGCAACGTTCCATATTTTATCTTTTCCCAATATATTATTGAGGGCGTTCTTTAATTCACCCACGGCATATCCTGAACCGCTAACCCCAAATTGTCCGAAATAACCTAGATCCTTTCGAACCTGCGCATCACTCAGGTTTGTTCTTTCTCCAAGCTCAGCGGATGATATAGTGCGTATATTGATCTTATCAAGTTCAGTGAGTTCTCTAAGGTATACGAACAATCTTGATATAGTGGACTGTGGTATTTTTTTTCCATTCATAACCATTATCGCTTCTTTCCCCTTCCAAAATACTCATGTATAATGCTTAAAAGATTGTGATTCTTTTCACAAACTCTGTACCGAAGTTCACAAATATAATACTTTTCACCCAAAAAGTCAAGTTTATTTTCCTCTTGTTCTGTTAGGTTTAAAAGAAAAAGGAGCACCACTCGAATAATGCGAGTGAAATGCTCCTTTATATCTATATATCTCGGCCTCCGGCCCCTATTTCATGATAGCTATACTCAGAAGAAATATTCCTGCCAGAAAATAGAATATGCCGACAAGTTTTCTTTTTTCGACAAATTTTATGGGATTCATAACAATTTTCATACCAATTTTGTTAAACCTCTCTATCGTACTGGGCTTGAATGAATACAAAAATCCCAAGATCAATGAAATAACACCTATTATCAAGAACCACATAACATACTCCTTCGCCGGGAATTTAATGTTCTCTTATTGAAGAGCCCGATCCGACCATAACCTTAAGATATGTTCTTCATCATCCTTTTTTATTACAACCTCTTCTTTTTCTATGCTTATTACCTCTCCTCCTCCAATTATACCACCTACTCCAATTATTTCATCATTGATTATTGCCATCAGTTTCCCTTCGGAATCCATTGTCACGCCTTCTAACCTGAATCCTGAAGTGTATTTCCCCTGTTCATTAGAGCCGCTTTTGGGAGGGATAAATGGATTGTCTCTCCCCATTCCGATCGTAATATCCTTTTTATCTGAAGATGACATATAAGGTTTTTTTCTATATCCTTTTTGAACTATTACCTCGGGTTTGCCCGCTTGCTCCGCAACATTTTTAATCTCTTTTGATTTGCTTTTCTCGCGCTTCCCAGAATTGCTTAAAAGTATCAGAATTAGGACTATAATGCCGATCGCGAGCAGGGCAGAAAATACTCTGTCTTTTTTACTTAATTTCTCTATTTTTAGCAGATCTTTCATCTCCATATTAAAATCCCATGTTTTATTGGATATAAAGCGTAAGCATCATAGATACTTCCAATATCCCAGAAGTTTCGTCATCTGAAGTGTTTATTTGGATATCGTCAATCTTAATAAATTTTTCGTTTTCAAATATTTTTTTAGAAAAGTTCACTATAGCCGGATATGTCCCGGATGCGCTCACCTCGACTAACATTTCCTCTATTTCAGCTTCCTTATTCTTATCTTTTGTTTTTTCCAAAGAATCCACGGAATATATTTTTAAACCGGATTTCCTTGCCCATTCATCTAATCTTTTAAAAAACGCGGTAGTCTCGTCCTTTTTTAGGAACTTTTTTTTAATACTCGCGGCCTTTTTCTCCCAATTCTCCGCGCTGTCTCGAATTTCGGATATCTCGTTCTTCTTAAAGTCTCTTACCTTAACAAGATCTTCCTGTGAAAAGAACTGAATCTTTACAGCTTTGAATTGTTCAAGGTGAGGCTTCATTAAAAAATTGAACAATATGACTGCCGAGGCAAGAGCTACCGCCGCAAAAACCAATTTATCTTGTTTATTTATATTCATTCTTTACTGTCTCCTGAAAAACATATTATGCTAAACTCAAACACTCCTTTTTCATCTTTTCCCTCAATGAAAGACAATTCCGGTTCGTTAATGTCTTCGCATAATTCTAAAAATTCGACATACCGGTATATTGCGTTTTGGTCATAAGATTTTCCATTGAGGATCAAAGAATCGTTCTTCTGTGAAATCATTTCGGCGATCCAGACCTCCTTGGGGATGTATTTACTTATATCCCCCAATATCGCGGGCCAGTTCTTTCTTCCTTTTTGAGAAAGAAATTTTTCTCTAGTGTTCCATATGTTTATAGCATCAACTCTCCTCTGATTAAGTTTTTCTACTTCCGACAATACATCTATCTGTTTAGTAAAATTTTCTTCTATATTGTTCATTTTCTTTTTGTAAGAATCAGCCATCCCGTCAAGTACAAAGCTAGCTAAAAAATAAACAAATATAACCGAAATAACAGCGATGAAGGATATCATAAACCTTTTTTCTAAAAGTACCCTTCTTACTCTATCATCAGGAAGCAGGTTTATCTCAAACCCGTATTCCCTCTCTTCCAAAGTTTTAACCGCTAACCCTGCAGCCACGCTACGCGAAAAATTGTGATCAGTTGATACCTTTCCGAAAACCTGTGCCTGCTCAGCGCTGACATTATTATTAGAAAGTTCTAGATCAAGCGCTTTCGCTTTTGAGGCGTCTCCAAAAATAACGATCTTTTCTAAAACTATTCCGGGAAATTGTTCTTCCCAGTAAGTTGATGTCATTATTATTTCTCTGCCAAGTTCGGAAATGTCTGAAGGCGTAAGTTTTCTGGCGTATACGGGAACTCCTCCATTAATGACAAACGTATCAGTACCGTCTGGATGACAAACTACGGCCATTACCGCTTTTTTTGAATTAAGATTGAGATTTCCGCCACATTCAGAATTTGTTGATCGTAAAGCCGCCAAAAACGGCATATCTATACTGTTTAGCCTTATACCTGATTTATCAAATGCGGCAAGGAGTGACTTTATAGAACTCTTTCTCATTGCGACCATAAAAACTTCGCCCTTTGAGATAGTATATCCGTCAACAACTGCTTCTTCGCCGAACATCATATATTTCTGAGCTTCTTCTTGAAGAGCTTTTCGGAATTCAGGTCCGGATGTATTGGATAATCCTATGGCACGCACAACAGTTTGTGAATCATAAATGGACGCTCCAACGTTCTTAGAACTCAGGTCGTTATGTTTAAAAAGATCCTTAATGATGTGGGCCATTCTTTTCGCGTTAATAATAACTCCGCTATCAATGATCCCTTCCGGAATATCCGCACTTACCAGTTTGCTGATTTCGAGTCCCTGCGGCCCCGTTTCGACTTGTGCCGCAAACACCTTTTTATCGGTTATCATAACACCTGTTGATCTTTTCCGTTTACCCGCCATTTAAACGCCTTCCTCCATTTCCCGCCATGTAGTTATAGCAACAGACGAACCCGAACTCGATATTACCGCCTCTACACTATTATCAAAATCTCCGGCCGTGCCCGTTGATGTTATTGTTTTAGGAAGACCTCCTGTCGGGATTCCGACCTTATATGAACCGACATTCATAGTATCCGAATCATAATCATCTGTATCTGTAGGATACACATTTCCATCCCCATCGGTATCCGTGTCATATGTAGGGTCATCTTTAAGCTTATAAACCGCATACTCTACACCAGCATCCGCAAGGAACCCTGCTTGAGTGTCTCTCGCATAATTTGTCACTATCTGCTGATCTATTGTCACGGTATCCACAAAAACCACTACAAGTAAAGATATGAACATCAAACTAAAAAGCGCCAGGATAAGGGCTATACCCTTATTTGATCGTGACTCGTGACTCGTGACTCGTGACTCGTTCAAATTAAACATCCCCATCTTCTTCCACCATTCACCAATCAACTAGCAGTCTCGTAGCCGGGGCTTAAACCCCGGCTACCTTTTTCAGGATCTTTCGTAGAGAAATCCTGGCTTATTGTATGTTGTCTGCAGTCTGTCCTTAACTAGTAGTATTGGTCGTACCTGCTGTATATGTCGCTGTATCACTACTCGCTTCCCAATTACCGGAATCACTAGGAGAAGTTTCGGGATCGATCCTTTCCAGAGTATCACCGTCTCCATCTCCGCCCCAGGCATCATCATATGTTACCGTATCTACAGCGCCGCCGCCGGAATCTAATAGGTCTAGCGTTTCCGAATTATCACTCAACCCGTTCCCTATGGCAGTATCACTCACCATAAGTTTAATGGCACCCGCATCCACACTGTAATTGGAATAAACTTGAGTACTAGTATTTAATGACGTTATTATACCATACCCGCCTGACGGGATAACAGTAGACCCACCATTCGCTGATATTATATCACCTTCTATAGTCCATCCGGAAACATCTCCAGCATCATCTCCAAAATTATATATTTCTATCCATTCATTCTTTTTCTCATTTTTGCCGCCTAGAGGTGAATTATAATTTATCTCGTTTATCGCTACACTAATAGACGCCGCGGGATCTTTCCTTATTGTTACTACATTTTCAAAAGTCATATCTGCTATCTTTGCTTCGGAATCCGATACTGCCATAGATATTTTTACGGTACGCACTTCAGCAACATCACTTGTAGTGCTACCATCACTATCATAATACGTAAAGGTTAAACTATCGATAGGCTCAGCCAAAGTGCTGCCGTCCTTTTCTAGGACCGTCCCCGAGAGATCATATTCTATAGTTGTCCCTTCCCAATCATCAAACTCCAAGGTAGAGGCTGATATTGTAATAAATTCCGTAGCAGTCTTTATGTTTCTAACCATATCGTCTACTGCTATTCTACCGATCTGCATTACCTCGATCTGTCTATCCTGCTTGTCTCTTCCCTCAACCACGGTCCTAAAAAGGGGTGAAACAGCCACTACTACAACAGATACTATCGCTACAACAAGGATAGCTTCAAGTAAAGTAAACCCATTTATGCTTTTTATATTCATAGAATTTTTATAAGACCATTGACTATTGACTATTGACTTTTAAAAATCTCTCAACGAAAAATATTAGTCCATAATCTACAGTCATTTCTCTCTTCTTTCTACTCTTCAATTCCAACATCGGTCATTCTCTGTCAATAGTCAATGGTCTACTGTCAATAGTCTAATAACACCCCTCATCTTTCTTCCTTCTAGCCTCTGGACCCTAATATGTCTCCAGTACTACACTCCCGGTAGTACGTATCACAGCCGCCTGATATCTCACGCTTCCTATGTTGAACTTGAACGTCCTCGCGACACCTGAAGCACCTGTAGGCGAAAAAGTCACGCTTGCCGGACCGGTCCTTGCGATACTATCGTCAACAGTTTTATCTTCACTTACTTTGTCCCATGCGCCGCCATTATCCTTGTATATAGCGTATGTATCCCCGGTGAACTCTAATTTATAATCATCACTGTTCGTTATGGCCAATCTACGTGTTAACCTAAGATCCGCAGCAACCTGATGTGCCGTGGTATAAACTAAAAACTTGTTGTAAAGATCACCACTTGTAACTCTTGGTATAACTACGGCGGCAAGTATTCCTATAACCACTACCGTGAAAAGCAGTTCTATAAGAGAAAAACCCTTTGGGGGCCGTGATTCGTGATTCGTGATTCGTGATTCGTTAATAAAGATCACCAGCCTATTACCTTTCCGCTATCTTAGTATCCAACTGTACATTGTCTTCATCTGCGTCCTGCGTACCACCACCATCGGCGTCGAACCATACCGTAACGCTTAATTCCCTAATATCGGCTCCCTGATCATCGGTTACGGTATAATTGTAATCCGTAAATCCTGCAAAAATACCGGAATCTCCGTATCCACCGGCCTTGTTATACCCATAACTCGCATTAGTACCTAAAATCTGGCCCCGCAGTTCATCAATTTTCTGTTCGGCTAGCATTACGTCTCTGGTAAGATGATTTATCTTTCTCAAGAAATCCATCCCGCTCGGTAATATCTCCATAACAGGGACTATCCCCAGCCCTATAATAGCTACTGTCGCGAGAATCTCAACTAGTGTAAAACCTTTATCGTTCTTCATAGACCCAACCATTCACAAATACTATTCACCATCTACCATTTCGTACTCATGCGGTACCACGTGGTGTTTTTTCGGATCAAGCACGTATACGGTGCCGTCAACGGGACATTTTGGTATGCCTCCGGGGAAATATTCCTTACTTTCACCTATATCTTTAAGATCATTTAACGGCCAATATCCCTTATTGAAATACCATTTTTCTACCTGCATATTGATCTTACTAATATTTTCCACATCAGCGCTGATCTTGGCCGAAAGATCGGTCTCCCCTATTTTGATCATGACAATAGCCATAAGGACCACGAGTATAAAAACAGCAAACAACATCTCGATAAGCGTAAACGCTTTATTAGTTCGTAGTATGTAGTTCATAGTTCGTAGTTTATAACAGTCAAATGGGCAAAAGTATAAAAAACCGAAAATCCAAATTTTAGAGCTTAGTATTTTTATCTATTACGAGATTGAGCATGAGTCACTATAACCCTGTGGACTTTATGCCTTTTACACTTAATACCTAACACTTAAAACTTACTACTAATGACTATGTCCGGTCACACGATGTGATGTCCCGTCAAGAGCATATGCTGTACTGTCTACGGGGTCCGTTGGCAGCCCATCAGGAAAATAATCATCATCCGCGCCAATATCTGTCAAAGCATCAGCGGGCCAGCTTCCGTTATCAAAATACCACTTTTCCACTTGTGTGTTTATGTTCGCTTTGTTGGCTAAATTTGCGGCCTTTTTAGCATCCAAAGCTGTGGTTGTTAGTCTCGGTATAACCACAGCCGCTAAAATAGCTATAACAACCACAACAAATAGGATTTCTATTAACGTGAAACCTTTTCTTCCTCTCTTCCTGAACTTCATGCTTCCACCTTCCCTTGTCATTACAACTTTACAAGAATTTACTTACTTATTCCCGATACTACATCAAACATTGGCAGATATATAGCCATCGCTATAAACCCGATCACAAAAGCTAGCATAGTCGTAAGTGCCGGTTCCAAGCGAGTTACTAATTTACCTATTGTATAATTGATATCTCGGTCAAGAAAATCCGCGCTTTTATTCAACATTTTTTCTAAAGCTCCTGATACTTCTCCGGCGGATATCATCTGTATGACCATAGGCGGGAATAGATTACTTTCCTCCAATGTATCCGAGATCATATTTCCTTCTCTTACGCTTTCTTTGATATTATCCATAAGATCCGCGAAAACTATATTCCCACTAATATCCTTAACCACATCTAGCCCTTTCATTATCGGTATCCCGCTAGTAGTGAGTGCCGCTAGCGTCCGAACAACACGCGATACAGCTATCTGACGATTCAATGTCCCAAAAATAGGGGCATTGAGTTTCATCATATCAATTGCCCTCCTCACCGCTGGTTTCTTATACATGGCCTTTAAGGCTCCGGCCGAAACTATGCTCAAAACTAAAAGAAGCAGCCAATATTTCCCAACTATATTGCTTATGGATACGAGAATTATGGTGGGTAAAGGTAATGTCACACCCATTTTTCTGTATATATCCGCAAAAACAGGTACTATGAATATTGTCAGAAAGCCTACTATCAAAATCGCAGCAGCAAGCACTATAGTGGGATAGGCAAACGCTTTTTTTATCTCTCTTTTTATATACTGCTGTTTAGAAAGATAAGTTGCTATCCTTTCAAGGACTTCGTCTAATATTCCTCCGGTCTCACCCGCACGAACTAGGTTGACATAGAAATCAGAAAAGATAGTCGGGTATTTAGACAAAGCCTCTGAAAGCTGAAGGCCGCCTTCAAGATCTAGACACATACTATAAATTATTCTTTTGAGGTCTTCATTCTCTTCCTGTGTCCTGATGGTATACAAACATTTTATTATTGGAAGACCCGCATCGATCATTGATGAAAGACGTTCCGTAAAGACTACAACTTCATCAATATTTACCTTGTACTTCTTCATATTCTCCTAATCCAAATAAACTACTCGTTTTATCTCTTCAATAGTGGTTATCTTGTTCAACACTTTATCCGCCGCATTATCCTGCAGGGTTCTCATCCCCTCTTTAATGGCAAATTCTCGTATAGTCTCTATTGATTTTTCATTGTTGATCAATTTACGTATCCCTGGAGACATCTTCATGATCTCATATACGGCTACTCTTCCTCTATACCCCGTATTAAAACAGAACGCACATCCCGTCCCCCTGGCTAATGTCTGACCGGGTTCCAATTTAATGCCTGTATTCTCAAGTTCTTTGCTGTCCGGAACATATTCTTCTTTGCACTCCGGGCAGATACACCGGCACAACCTTTGAGCCAAAGCACCGATGACCGTAGATGAAATAAGAAACGGTTCGGCTCCCATCTCGACTAATCTCGTCACGGCACTGGGAGCATCATTAGTGTGTAGCGTGCTAAGAACAAGATGACCCGTCAAAGCTGCCTGCACAGCAACGTCAACAGTTTCTGCATCCCTGATCTCTCCTACCATTATCTTATCAGGATCCTGTCTTAATATTGTTCTTAAGCCCGTCGCAAAGGTTATCTTTGAGGCTGTATCTACTTGTATCTGATTTATTCTATTAAGCCTGTACTCAACTGGATTCTCTATTGTTACTATATTGGAAGTACTAGAGTTCATTTGATTGAGCGCAGCATATAGCGTAGTAGTCTTTCCGCTACCTGTAGGTCCTGTAACAAGTATCATGCCATAAGGCTTATCAATGAGTTTTCTAAAATCATCTTCGTCTTCTTTGCTAAACCCCAGTCTTCCTAAGTCTATCATCATGTTGCCTCTATCTAAGACACGCAACACAACCTTCTCACCTGCCACTGTCATTAGAGTAGAGACCCTGAGATCATAATCTTTACCGTCTTTCTTGAGAGTTATATGTCCATCCTGAGGTATCCTTTGCTTGGTTATGTCTAGATTTGATAATATTTTTATTCTTGATACCACTGAAGGAATGATATGTGAAGGCACTGTCATGATGTCATGCAATATCCCATCAACTCTATATCGAACAACCATTTCAGGATCTTGGGGTTCCAGATGTATATCACTTGCCTTAGAATTAATGGCCCCGTTTATTATGTCGTTCACTAATTTGACTATAGGAAGATCTTCTTTTCTGCCTAACCCTTCCTCGACCTTTACAACACTTAGTTTTTTTTGTTTTTTGAACCGCTGCATACGCATATCTATCAGAGCTTGTTTACTTATTTCCTCAACCTTGTAATATTGGTTAAGCGCCCTGTCTATTTCTTTTTCCGTAGCCACTAAAGGTTTTATATCAAGCCCTGTCACATGTTTCATCTCGTCTCTTGCCGGAAGGTTAAGCGGTGAAACTAAAGCTACATACAGTGACTCACCTTCGATCCTAACCGGAACGGCTTTATATTTCCGGGCTATTTCTTCCGGGACCATCTTGACCGCCTGGACATCTATTTCTTCTTCTGTCAATCTGACATACGGAATATTTAACTGTTCCCCTATAGCCTTGGCCAGATCCTCATCAGATACAGCACTTCTTTTAAGAAGCGCATCCTGCAAAGATATTCCGGATTCTTTCTGCTCTTTAATAACTTCGATTGCTTGATCTTCTGTGATAAGTTTTTTATCGAGCAATATATCAATTATTTTTTTACTTTTTTCAGTCATGTCCCCTCCAGGATATCACGTTAACGCTTTTCCAACCTTCTCCAGCAAGATGGGCGGACTAAAAGGTTTTACTATATAATCCGCAGCTCCCGCAGATTGGGCTTTTTCAACATCTTCTGACTGACCTTTAGCGGTAAACATTATCACCGGGATGTTCTTCGTTTCTTCGGTAGCCTTAAGCTTGATTAATGTTTCTATTCCATCCATCTCCGGCATCACCATGTCAAGAATAATAAGATCTGGCTTTTCCTTTTTAGCTGTTTCAAAGCCCTCCGCACCGTTGGGGGCGATTATTATAACAAATCCATTCGCAATCAACCTAGACTTTACCATCATTATTATATGAGGTTCATCATCCACAATTAATATCTTCTTAGCCATCTATTCTTCACTCCTCTTTTGTAGTTCTTTTTTTAACACCTAATACTTACCCTCCTAATCCTCCCCGATATGTTTCCTTATCTTTTCTAGAAGTTCTTCCGTTTTGAAGGGTTTATAAATATGGTCTGTTACCCCTTCTCCGTCGAAGAGATCCGTCATACCGGTATTCGCGGTAAGAACTATTACCGGTATTTCTTTCTCCTCTTTTTTTAATTCCCGTACGAACGTGTATCCGTCCATTATCGGCATAAGAATATCCACGATAATAAGATCAGGATTTTCCTGATGCATTTTATCCAACCCTTCTTTGCCGTTAAAAGCGGTGACAACTTCATACCCATTAGCCTCTAATCTAGATTTTACCATCTTGATTATGTGCGGTTCATCATCGATTATAAGTATTTTTTTCATGATATCACTTCCTCAAATTAGATAGTTTACCCATTTCGTCTATCTCACCCTGCCCGCCACATACTATTATAATATTGTTATATCAGGCATTGGTCAATAGCTCTTTTCAATATTTAAACATGTTTCTCTCTATAATAATATAGTAGAGTATGCATTTAAACGTCCTTTTTGTCAAATTACTGCCTGTTATGTATTATTGTGTATCTAAACGTATGTATAACACATTAATACTTCCAGAGTCTCTCCCCCGCCCTTCTACACTTAAATAAAATGCAGTTTGTCAAAAAAACCGTATTCACGAAATATGTGGATTGACAAGGTACCCCTTTTTACCTATAATTAAGACTCAAATTTACGAAATTTATGTTCTCCGGTAGCTCAATGGTAGAGCGGTTGGCTGTTAACCAATAGGTTGTAGGTTCGAGTCCTACTCGGAGAGCCAATTTTAAACAAAAAGCCCGAAGGGAATTTATTCCTTTCGGGCTTTTTGTTTAAAATTGGAGATAGATTGTTCTCGGCGTTAACTCGGCGGACAATCTATCTGTGACTTCATTCGAAATCCTGTTCCGAAACTTGCGTTTCAAACAGGATCCCTCATTGCGTCACCCTCCCCGTGCAGGGATCCGCTCCCCTTGGTCGCGTATTCCTACCCTAGGATTTCTAATGAAGGAACACTCCCCGGGTAGGGCTCGAATGGAGCATCTTCGCCTTTAGTTCACCGAAGGATCTGAACCGGTGAATTTACATTAATAAACCATTGTGATACAATGTGCTGTATAGATTTTTTTTTGAGTTGGGATAAAAATAAGGGGAGGCTATATTGGCACGAGATAATTATTCATTTAATAAACGCCAGAAAGAAATAGCAAAGAAAAAGAAGAAAGAAGAAAAAAGACAAAGTAAACTGGATAAAAAAAATATACAGTCCAATGCGGATTCAGAGCAGACTTCGGATTGAGGGCTAAAATACTTACCATAACTAAAAGGAGGCTGAGCTATGGGCGATAAAGGACAGAAAGATAAGAATAAACACGACAAACAAGCAAACGCAGCAAAAAACAAAAAAAACGAAGCAAAGAAGAAAAAACAAGAAAAAGCACACTAATAGAAAAGGAGGAAATGTGGGGACTACGACTGTTTGCATCTTAACCTCGGTTTTGCCGGGCTTGGGGATATTGCTTCTTCTCGCGGCAGGTTTTGATCTTTTTCCGCCTCAAGACAACCTTCTTGTATTCCTGGGTATAGCATGTTTTATTATTTCTTCTGTCATAAAAAAAATATCCAAAACTGATTGTTGCAAGTAGTATATGCCTTATGGACATAGTTATAGAAAAAATTGCATACCCCGGCAAAAGTCTGGCAAGGATAGACGGTAAAGTTGTTTTTACTGATCATGGTCTGCCTGGGGAAAAGGTCAAAGTATCTGTAATTAAAGAAAAGAAGAATTATATTCTTGCTCGCACTATTAAAAATATAAGCTTCTCCCCTCTTCGCCGCGAAACACGCTGTGACCATTACAGAATCTGTTCCCCCTACCAATATATTGATTATGATGAACAGGTCAAGATAAAAAAACAGCAGATATTGGAAGCTTTCGGACATGATCTTAAAATAGACCCGGTCGATATAATTTTCCGTAACAGCCCAAAGATATGGGGATACCGCAATAAAATAACCCTTAAAGTGATCCATGAAAACGGTAAACAGCGTCTTGCCTATAACCAGCTCCACGCTCGGGACAGGTTCGCACCTGTAGAAAATTGTTTCTTGTCTCCGAACCTTACTAATTCATTTTTAGCTGCTTTCTCAAAGGTTATAAGCGCCGGATTTATCCAAGGCATAAGCCAATTAGTCGTAAAGGAAAATAGTGATAATAAACTGCTAGCCGCTGTTTACTATAACTCTTCTTTTCATGCGGAAAAAGCTTGCGCTTTTTTTGAGCCTCTAGGGAAAGACTTCCCTCATTTAAACCTTATATGTATCGACAAAGATTCAAGCTCAAGAACAGTTATCTGCGGTACGGATTTTTTGGTAGAAACAGTTTCCGGGATGAGTTTTAATATCGGCGCGGAATCTTTTTTCCAGGTAAATACCCCTTCTCTTGTCAATCTATCGGATGACCTCAAGAAAAATATTCCTTTCAATAAAAATATGGTGCTTGCGGACCTATATTGCGGGATAGGAACATTCGGGATACTTCTCTCATCAAAAGTAAAACAAGTTATCGGGGTTGAGTCGGAAGATGAAAATTTTTACTTTATGAAACAAAATATAGCTGCAAATAATGCAGCTAACTTTACACCTTATCTCTCTGACTGCAAAAAATATATAAATTCCCTTTCCCTTAAAAAGGTCGACGTGGCTATTATAGACCCTCCCAGAAAAGGCTTGGACCCTGACGTATGTAATGCCTTAAAAAGATCCGGCCTGCCGGTAATAGTTTATATATCCTGTGACCTTGCCACTCTTATTCGGGACCTTAAAATTTTATTACCTTCTTACAAGATAAAAAATATTTTCGGTTATGATTTTTATCCTCATACCCCTCATATAGAAACCATGGTTATTCTTGCATTAGAAGATCTTTCCTAATGATATTTAGTTCCATTGGCAGTAAAATATGATAAAATGAATTTTATGAAACGTTTAATCAGCATACAGTCAAAAAAAGATATTCCAATTCAGTATCAAGATACTCCTATCGGCCTCTTATTTGAATATCACAATTTTGGGCGCCCGGATGATGTTTATTCCAACCCGCAACTACTCATCAGTATGTGTATGGATAATCGAAAACGTATTCATATTCCCGATAACTTTTCTTTTATAATCAGAACAGGTGGTTCCAACCTTCGCTACAGTGAATTCAAAGTATCTTATGCGATATCCGTAGGAGGTGTAAGACATCTTGTTCTGATAGGACATACTCAATGTGGGATGGTTGACCTTATGTCACAGAAGGAACAGTTTGTGCAGGGCCTGGTCGAAAGAGCCGGTTGGACGAGGCAAGCGGCAGAGGAACATTTTACGGATTCTGTTCCCATCTTTGAGATAGGTAATGCAGTAGATTTTGTTTTAAATGAAACTAAACGCTTAAAGTTAAGATATTCAAAAATAGAAATAGTGCCTCTCATGTACCGCGTTGAAGATAATCTTCTCTACATGATAAAGGAAGATCAATAATTTTAAGGACGCTCTGTGTCCATTATCTCCGTTAGTCCTCCTCATCTCTGTTTGCTATCTCGACAATATATAAGTATACTTTCTGAAAAAGGGGGTGTTATATGTCTGTAGCCAGAGAATTTAAGAAATTTGCTGTAAAAGGTAACGCCATAGATATGGCTGTGGGAATAGTAGTAGGGGCATCTTTCACCAAAATTGTTAATTCACTTGTTAACGATATTATATTGCCTCCCATAGGACTGATCCTCGGGGGAACAAATTTTCCTGATCTTGTCATAACCTTAAAACCTCTATCGGGGGAAATTCTGCTGTTGTATTAAGATACGGCACGTTCATCAACAGTATACTAGATTTTTTCGTTATAGCTCTGTCAATATTTCTAGTCGTTAAAGGTTTTAACAGTTTAAAGAAGAAGGAGAATACCATATGAATAGGATAACCGGGATGATAATCTTGTTATTTACCGCCATATTTTTTTCTGTCCTCCCTACTCAAACAACTTATGCAGTACGTAAACCGAAATCAAAGCTTCTAAAACCGGTGCCACCTAAAAAAAAGGTGAAAGCCGCAAAAGAAGCGCATTACAATTACGTGCGTTCACATGACAAGAACGGTGACGGCGTAGTAGATGACAGAGACCGTCTCATGTGGTTTGAAGATCAAACTGACGAATATGAATCTACTGTTCTCGTTTCGTCGGATAATGAAGATATTGTCGGAGCAATGGACCTCGACGGTGACGGTAATGTGGATTCCGCGGAGATGCAATACTTTTACGCTAAATATGACATGAACTCTAACGGTGTACTTGAAGAAGAAGAGCTCGGGTTAATAAAAGAATAGCTATCTAACAACGGGAATAAATAATGAAAAAATGTCCTTTTTGTGCGGAAGACATACAGGAAGAAGCTGTCAAATGCAGATATTGCGGTGAATTTTTAAATAAATCCTCCAACGCGCAATGGTATTTCAAAACAAATTGGGTAATAATAGGGTTTTTATGTGCCGGGCCGCTTGCTTTTCCCTTGCTCTGGTTTAATCCGCGATACAGCAAACGAAATAAAATAATCACGACCGTTATAGTGTCAATCATAACATACTACTTCACTGTGGTAACAATTCAGTCCGTAAAAACCATACTGAATCATTACGACCAGCTGTTTTTATAATTCAGAGTCAGTCCCCTATTCACCGGTGACTAGGAGTTCAGAAGTTAGAGGATAGAAGTCAGGAAAATTGGACTATAGACTATTGACTATGGACTATAGACAGAGAAGGACTGATCCCCGAATTAAAAAGGACAATAGGCAATTGTCCATGGTCTATTAACACCGTTCACCGTTCACCGTTCACTGTTTACTTTTCTATGCTATAATATCCCCCATGTGGTACACATATATTTTAAAATGTGCTGACGGGTCTTTATATACCGGTTCTACTACCGATATTTCCCGGCGCGTCTGCGAACACAATATAGGAAAAGGCGGCAATTATACCCGAGCACGTATCCCGGTTAAACTCGTTTATAAAGAACCTCAACAAAATAGATCCTATGCCCAAAAACGTGAATCCGAGATAAAAAAATTAACTAAAAAAATGAAACTTCATCTGATAAAAAAGAAAATAACCTGATAGATAAAAAGATGCAGAATAATACCAATAACATTATGTCTTCAAAACAACGGTATATAGCACACATAGATATGGATGCATTTTTTGCGTCCATCGAGCAGCGCGACGATCCTTCCCTTAAGGGGAAACCCGTTATTATAGGCGCAGATCCCATTGGCGGTACGGGACGCGGCGTAGTCTCAACCTGCTCTTATGAAGCCAGAAAATTCGGTATACATTCTGCTATGCCGATATCAACCGCTTACAATAAATGTCCTTCCGGTTACTATTTAAGACCGGATATGGAAAAATATTCCGCTGTATCACACGAGATCTTTTGTCTTCTTGAAGCCTTCACTCCGGATGTCGAACCTGTAAGTGTAGACGAGGCTTTTCTGGACATAACTAACAGCTATCATCATTTTGGGTCGCCCGTCACTACTTGCAAAAAAATAAAGAGTATGATAAAAAAAGTTACCGGACTCTCCTCTTCTATCGGACTTGCTCCAAACAAAATGATAGCTAAGATAGCTTCTGACATGAAAAAGCCTGACGGCCTGACCGTGGTACCGCTGGATTCTATAAAAGATTTTCTGCATCCGCTTCCTACAGAACGTTTATGGGGTATAGGAAAAAAAACAGCATCTGCATTTAAGAATGTCGGAATATATACTATAGGAGATATAGCTTTACGTGACGCTGCCCAATTTGAGAGTATGTTTGGCGAGAATGGTCTCAACCTATGGGAGCTCGCTAATGGTATAGATGATAGAGAAGTAGAGATCTCAGATGAGGTGAAGTCCGTCAGTAATGAACATACTTTTATGGAAGACATCCATGATATAGACCTTATAAAAGATACTTTGATGCGATTAAGCGAAAAAGTTTCTCACCGCATGCGTGCCGATAATATCCAGGGAAGAACAATAACGCTTAGAATACGGTTCTCTGATTTTAGCACCTATACAAGATCTCAAACCATAGGAGGAGCCACTAACTTTGCTGAGGATCTATACAAAACATCCTTGAGCAAGATCGGTGAATTCAATATCGGTCCGGCAAGATGTGTACGTTTACTCGGCGTACGTGTATCAAACCTTTCGGACATGTATCCCGAAAATGATCTTTTCACAGCTGATGATTTTTGCAATAAGAAGAAGGAAGATCTGCATGTGGCGATCGATAAGATTATAAGTAAATTTGGCGAAGGTTCGGTTAGGAAGAGAAGATAGCCTTTATCGCCTTACTACTTAACTAACACCTGGTTCCCTATCATTTCTGATTTTAGTTTACCCACAATATTTTCAGATATCTTAAGTGCGAATTGTAGCGCTGTCCCTACACCTTTACTTGTAATAAGATTCCCGTCTTGTACTACGTTTTCATCCACAAACGTTATTTTTGATGAAAAACTTTTTTCCATGCCAGGATAGCAAGTAGCTTTTCTGCCATCGAGTATTCCCATAGGCGCTAGGACTATAGCCGGGGAAGCACATATTGCCGCAACTATTTTCTTTTGCGATATCATTTCGAGTAAAAGGTCTCCAAGCTCTTTGGATTTTGCCAGATTTTCTGCCCCGGGCATTCCTCCGGGAAGCACAATGGCATCATAAACGCTTTCCCTATCCTTAAACTCTATATCGCATTCTATAGACACATTTCTCGCTCCATTTATAGATTTAGATCCTAACCCAGCCACGGTAACCTCTATGTCAGATCTGCGAAGCACATCTATGGAAGCGATTCCTTCTACTTCTTCAAAACCTTCAGCAATAACTACTAATACTTTCTTTTTCATCTTACCCCTCCTCTGCCCCCTATATCATAAACTCCACAGAAAGATCAATACTTCTCTCAAGAGTAGTAGCCGGGGTTTAAACCCCGGCTACTATCTATTTATTTTCAGATAAAAACCCTTGTCCTATGGTCTATGCCTTTTGTCTAGAGTCTTCTGTCTATGGTCTATAGTCTTTATCAGAACTTGGCGTCATCGACAACAAACTCTACCGATATATCTATAACTTTTTTCAAACCTTCCAGCATTTTTCCCTTATGCTGAGGCGATGTCCTTATTTCCCAAATAGGTTTTTTAAGGGGAAGGTCACTCACAAACAATAAGCTAGACGCATTCACCCCTATTTTTTTACTCGCAGTATATATTGCCGATAGTTCCATCTCGACAGCGCTAAACCCTTCATTTTCTAATCGTTTTAAAAGACTTCCCTCTTCCGCGGTTATTGAGCCTGTAGTATATATTTTGCCTTTCACATACTTTTCGTGTTTTCTTTCCAATAGATCTCTCAGACATCCCATATATTTGTCGGAGCCCCTGGGCGTCTCTTTCTCGTCAGATAGGTCTATTTGAGAGCCTTTTCCGTTATAATACCTGGAGAACCCTTCTCCATTATAAGCGTTCTCCCCCAAAATTATATCACCTATATCGAGGTCGCCTAGCCCGCCGCATGAACCAACAAATAATAGATTCTTTACTTTGCTTTCCTTAAGTAAAATTACCGCATCCCCTGCTTGTCCAGACCCTATTCCGCATTTTATTACACAAAACTCTCTTCCGGACTTCTCCGCCTTAATACCTGAATACATCTTACCGCTAAAAGAGCCGAGAACATTACACCCTTTCATAAACCGTTCAGGCTCAATAAACGGTACGACTATAATGTTTTCGGACAAGATCTCGCTTTTACATCCGAAAAGATATTTAAAAAGGTCCTTATTCTTCATGGACTTTCTTTTCCTTAAATACAGATCCTCCAAGGATGTCGCTTAACCCTTTTGTAGCTTCGCTCAGCACTTCCGCGGGACGGGTGAAGATCTTTCCTGCAGCATCAGTAGTGCTCCCAACCGCATCTTTTATCACTAACGCTCCCGCTTTAGAAGCATCATCCATTATTCTCTGCACTCCGGCCATAGGCACATTTACTATATGGGATATGGCTGTATTCCGCAGAACACTCGATATTATCAACCTGATAAGTGTATATGGATCGCTTATATTTTCATATTTCTTATCCAGATTTACATTGAATTCCCGGATGACAGGTTCAGCTTTTGTATAATTTTTATATACCACCTTCCCGGCTTTGAGATGCAGCAGTCCTATCTCAATATCCGGAAATTTTCCTTTTTCTTCTTTCTCCAAACGCTCACCCTCTGTTTTATTATCCACAGCTTTGAGATAACTTATATTAACTTTACCCTCTTTGTTCTTTATTATGTGGAGCTCTTTTAGATGAAATTTTAGTTCGTTTATATGTACCACACCCTCCATTCTTTTACGTAAATTGTAATCTAGATATATTTCGGGAACATCTGCCATTAGCCTGTCGGCATATTGTTCCGGATTATATACCTTCATATCCTTTATCTTGACTGATGTTTTTGTCAGGTTAACTTCCATGCTTCCTATATCAAGCCTTACACCTGTCACGAATTCAAATGTCCTTTCTATCGCTATCTCTACGATCTTATTCCTAAGCGATATGATTACAATTATAAGTACTACCGCAATAATCAAAATCTTTTTAATCATCTTGTTTTTCTTCCCTTCTGCATATTTCCCGTTCGGCCAACATGATATCATTGCGATCAGTTATTTTCATGTTTACCGGATCACTTTCAACAGTTTTAACGGACCGTCCTATACCCCTGACCAATCCACAATCATCCGTACTATCCGTTATTTTGTTCTCTCTAGCTTTTTCATGAGCCTCGAGTATTACTTCATAAGAAAATCCTTGCGGCGTCTGTATCCTCCTGTATCTATTTCTGTCGGGGATAGTATCAATAAATCCATCCTTCTCGATAGCCACAGTGTCCGAAAAGCACATAACCGGAACCGCTGCGCCGCATTTCATCACTGCTCGCAGAACATCTTCTATAATTTTATCATTAGCAAAAGGCCTTGCCGCATCATGGATTAATACGTGCCCGGTGTCAGAGGGACACTTCTTTATACCTTTATAGGAAGATTCCTGCCGCGTTTTCCCGCCTGGAATAATATCAATAACTTTATCTATCTTGTTCCGAGCAACCATATCTTTCAATTTATCAATATATTTTTCTAATCCTACCAAAATTATCCCATCAACTGACCTGTTATTAGAAAACGTTTCTAGGGAATACATTATTAAAGGTTTTCCCGCAAGAGGCATGAACTGTTTAGGAGTCTCCCCCTCCATTCGTTCGCCGCTGCCTCCGGCGAGTATAATTGCTATGGTTTTTTTTTGCATAACTTAATTATTAGTTGTTTATTGAGATTGCCGCGTCCACCTTCGGCGGCCTCGCGATAATCTGTCTTTGCGAGGACTTCTGCAAAGCTTTAGCGAAGCAGAGAACGAAGCAATCTGTATCTTTTTTCTGATTTTCACCCTTTACCCTTTTATCTTTTAAACTGTTACCTCATCGGTCAATATCTGTCTACGGTCCATGGTCTATGGTCTATAGTTGCCAGTAGCCAGTTGCCTGGTCACCGGGTCTGTTTTACTTTTTATTAGTTACCCATAATCGTAGCCAGGGTTTAAACCCCGGCTACGATTGTTCTCACGTCAGTCATTCTCTGTCAATAGTCAATGGTCAATAGTCTTCCTTCTACCCTCTGACTTCTACCTTCTAGCCTCTAGTTTCTATACCCTAATCCTTGAATTTCCCTTTTTCCATAAGAATAACATCATCAACATAAATATCGGGCGCATTAATAACTCCGTCAAGATGGAGCTCTACATCATTATCTCCTCCAAAAGACAGGTTATTACCTACGGCTACATGCACAGTTCCTATAACTTTCTCATCTTCAAGAATGTTTCCGGTTATTTTAGCTTTAGGATTAAGTCCAATCCCGAGTTCGGCTACGTGATATGCCTTTCCTCCGGCTGAATCCAACCGCTGTGTAATTTTTTCGGCATAGTTTCCTTTAATTGACCGTACCATTCCGCCTTCTACATTGAATGTTATTGGTGAGTTTAATATCCCTAACCCCGGGAAAGACGCGTCAACAACATATGTACCTTCACAGGTCTGGGGAGCGAAGGCGACTTCTCCTTCGGGAAGATTACCAAAGTCTCCGGGAGACTCAAAAGATCCGCCATTTTTGCCGAAAAATTCACTACTTCCCGTTCTAAAAAAAATATCTGTTCCTTTTTCTGTAACAATACGTACTTCTGAAGTTTTTTTCAGTATACCATGAAGCCAATTAGACTGTTCTTTAAGCTTCTCATAATCGATATCCATACACCGGTTTATGATCTCTTCTGTAATAGAAGGCATCGTAGCAATCCTGGCCCCTTTAGCTGTAGCTTGACGTCTGGCCAGTGTATGTGTAAGTGATTTTTCTGTTATTAGTATTTCAACATCATGCTCTAGCATCGTTTTAGCTGCCTCATCGGAGGGTTCTGCGGCATGCTCTTTCGTAGGAGACATAACCTCTATATGAGCCCGGTCAGTTATCCCGCATGCATATTCATAGAATACGCGGCCCATGGGCTCCTTAATGGTATCGGTAACGATCAAACATCTCTCGTGAGGTTTTAATTTTAGTGACTTATGATATACAGCCTTGACTGCATCGATCGATATCATATGGATCCTTCCTGCCTGCCGGCAGGCAGGCGTCGTTTCGCTCCTCAGGATGAGCAATCGGAGCGTTCAAAAAAACTCCTAGACTGTATCGAACTATATCGTCCACGGCATAATTATACTCTAAAATTTGCGGGTATACCATACTTAATTATGGCAGATATAGAACCTCAAGCCCTGGATATGTGATAAATTGTAAATGCACTCTTGCATATAGCTGTCCCCGGGGATATAATTATTCACATAAGAGAGGATGCGAACATTTTGATACGCATATATACAAAAATAATATCATTGCGGATTACTTTTAATAAAGTCTACGCAAAAAAAATCGGAATAGGACTTTCTGCGGTCCTTCCGGTACTACTCGTATTGCTAGTCTGCTGGCCCAACCCAGTTTCAACCGCTTCAAAAAAAAATAAGACTATTACTTTTGCCGGAAATGATAAATTTCCTCCATACTCATACCTTGCAGATAGCTCTCCCACGGGATTCTTCGTAGATATCACCAAACTGATAGCTTCGGAATCGGATCTTGATATAAGAATAAAGCTTATGCCTTGGGATAAATGCTTATCCGGTCTCAGAACAGGTAAAATTGATGTTCTTATAGGCGCTCCCTTTGACGAAAAAAGTAAGAAATTCATGTCTTTTTCTGTTCCAATACATGAATTAAATTTTTCGATATTTGTTAACATGGACAACTATCATGTTAATTCCTTAAGCTCGCTGGAAGGAGCAGTCGTAGCAGTACGCAGATGGAGCCCGATAGTTTCGAATGTTGATAAGCATAAAAGCATAAAATTCGTTAAAACAGGCTCTATACTTGAGGCATTAGAAAAACTTCAGAACAGAGATGTTACGGCGATCATAGTCGAGCGGAATACTGCACTTTATTACATCAGCAAATACAGGATCGATGATATCAAAATGGTACAGGGGACTATCTCCACGCCTTACAAATACACTTTTTCCGTAAAACCCGACAACGAAGATCTGCTTGCAATACTTAACAGTGGTATAGAACTTATAAAAGAAACCGACACTTTAGAAATACTCAGGCGGCGTTGGCTTGGCATCCCGAATTCACGTCATTTTCCCTGGAAGATAGTTATAGTGTCAACAGCACTCTTGAGCGGATTAATGCTTCTGATCGCCGGTGTTTTATGGGTGATCTTTCTGAACGCGACTATAAAAATAAAAACGCAGCAGATAAAGGATATGCACCAGAAAATGGTCGAAAAAGATAAACTGGCCGTACTAGGCAAGCTTTCAGGCCAGATAGCGCATGAATTAAGAACCCCGCTCAGTATAATACATAACTCTATATATCTACTGGAAGCCGAAGGCGCCGAAGATAAAGATATTTTTAAGAAACGTCTCACCGTTCTTGAAGACAAAGTTAAGTTATGCAGCAACATACTTGAGAGCATATTAAGTTACTCCCGCATTAAAGCAGAGATAGCTGCTCCCATTTCCCTAAAGGAATGCATGGAAGAGGTCCTTCATGATCTTGACCTCTCTGAAAAGATCCAAACTAAGGTAACTTTTTCCGATAAGTATCTTCTTACCGTATTTATGGATTATAGGCAGCTTTATAGCGTACTCCGTAACCTTATGCTCAATTCGATACAGGCCATGAATAATGAAGGTAAGCTCACTATTTCCGTAGGACCTTCCGATAACAATAGAACTATAACTATACGTCTCGTGGATACGGGACCTGGAATAGCAGGAAGTGTTCGTAATAAGATCTTCAATCTATTCTACAGCTCGAATATAACCGGCACAGGATTGGGACTGCCTATATCAAGATCCATAATTGAAGCAAATAACGGGCAATTATATCTGGAAGAAACAAGCCAAAGCGGCTCTTGTTTTATAATAAAACTACCATCTTCAAAAAATAAAAAATGACAAAAAAAATACTTCTTATAGATGACGATAAGGATATGTGTTCGACTTTAAAGGACGTGCTCAAGTTGGATACACAGTTTGAAGTAGAATATACTATAAGCCCCCTTGACGCACTTGATAAGATCAAAGAGACAAATTACGACCTTATAGTGGTTGATTATAAGATGCCCGAGATGAACGGGATAGAACTTCTGGAACATATAAAAAAGATGAACAAAACCGTCATCGTCATCATGCTCACAGCATTCCTTTCCAATGAACTTATAGAAAAGGCTCAAAAAGCGGGAGCAAAAAAGGTTTTATCAAAATTTATCTGGCCTAATGAGATATCCAAACAAATAGCCGATATTCTTAAATGAGGGGTCGGAGTGTTTCCGACCCCTCATCCTGAGGAACGAAGAGACGAAGGATCTCAAGACAAAAGGATCTGTATGAAAATTCAGTTAGAGATCCTTCGCTTCGCTCAGGATGAGCAGTCGAAGCAGTGGTAAAAAACTCCCCGACTGCTCAAATAACTCTCTTGAAACTTTGTCCTAAATATGATATTGTGTCTCTGTTTTTTATCATTTTCTATATAAAAATCTGTTAAGTAACTGTAAGTTAAATAACCATAAAGGAGAGTTTTATGTCAACTGTACTATCAATCGTGCCCTTTATAGGTCTGATAGGTGTTATCTTCGCTATCATGACCTTTGTATCCATACTTAAAAAGCCTGAAGGCTCGGAAAGTATGAGCAGTATATCCAATGAAGTGCATAAAGGCGCCATGGTCTTCCTTTGGAATGAATACCGTATAATACTGATCTTCGTAGCCATAATGTTCGCCATAATGGCAAGATTCCTGTCTATGCAAACAGCTATCGCTTACGCATCCGGAGCTTTTTGTTCCATGCTCGCCGGTTTTATAGGGATGAAAGCAGCAACTCGTTCAAGTGCCAGGACATGTGAAGCTGCAAGAAGTTCAGGTGCTGCCGAAGCTCTTACAGTAGCATTCAAGGGCGGGTCTGTCATGGGTATAACCGTAGCGGCACTCGGAGTTATAGGTGTCGGAGTATGGTACCTTATAACTAAAGATACTGCCGTTATCACAGGCTTTGCTTTGGGAGCAAGTTCCATAGCTCTTTTCGCCCGTGTTGGCGGAGGGATCTTCACTAAAGCCGCTGATATGGGTTCGGATCTAGTAGGTAAGATCGAAGCCGGTATACCCGAAGATGATCCGCGCAACCCGGGTGTTATAGCCGACAATGTCGGTGACAACGTAGGTGACACAGCCGGCATGGGTGCTGACCTTTTCGAATCTTATGTAGGTTCGGTCATAGCTACTATGGCCATAGGCGCTTTAATGATCAATCCATTAAAAGCCATGTCCTTCCCCATCCTTCTTATCACAATAGGTTTAGTAGCTTCCATGGTAGGCGTGCTCTCGATAAACTTTTTGAAAAACCTTAATGCTCAAACAGCATTAAGAAACGCTACTTTCATATCAGGCATACTTTTCATAATAGGCGCCTTTTTCACCACAAGATCCATGTTCGGCGGACTAAACTACTTCTGGTCAATCATTGCCGGTCTTCTTGCGGGTACATTGATAGGAATAGAAAGTGAATACTTCACTTCGGGTAAACCTGTAAAAGATATAGCTGAAAGCTGCAAATCGGGTCCGGCAACTACAATAGTAGCAGGATTAGCCGTGGGGTTTGAAAGCACTATACTCCCCATCATCACAATATGCGGCGCCATAATAATCTCTTACCATTTCGGCAATCTTTATGGCATAGGTCTTGCGGCGGTAGGTATGCTCTGCACAATAGGTATAGTAATGTCAACTGACTCTTACGGTCCTATAGCGGATAATGCCGGTGGTATAGCCGAGATGGCAAAACTGGATAAAAGCGTACGCAAAATAACTGATAAGCTTGATTCTTTAGGTAACACTACAGCAGCTGTAGGTAAAGGCTTTGCTATAGGGTCAGCAGCTTTAACCGCCTTAGCACTTTTTGCAGCGTTCCAGAAAGTTACAGGACTTGAAGCGATAGATCTGATAAAACCTGTAACAGTGGTAGGACTTTTTATCGGAGCTCTTCTTCCCTTCTCTATTGCAGCCATGACACTTAAATCCGTTGGTAAAGCCGCGGATAAACTTGTTCAGGAGATCCGCCGTCAATTCCGTGAAATAACAGGATTAATGGAAGGAACAGCCAAACCGGATACACAAGCATGTATAGACATCGCTACTAAAAGCGCCTTACGGGAAATGGTCCTTCCGGGCGTAACTGCTATAGTCACACCATTTCTAGTGGGTACCCTGCTAGGTGTAGAGGCTTTAGGAGGCTTTCTTGCAGGTGCGACTGTCTGTGGTGTCCTTTTAGGAATAATGATGTCTAACGGAGGCGGTGCCTGGGATAACGCCAAAAAATGGATCGAAGAAGGTAATATGGGCGGGAAAGGAACCGACGCACATCAAGCAGCGGTAGTGGGCGATACCGTGGGTGACCCTTTCAAAGACACAACGGGTCCCGCAATGAATATCCTAATAAAACTTATGGGTATAGTTTCATTGGTATTCGGCGGTTTATTTTTGACACTGCATGAACAGTTTATGGGATTGTTTCGATAATTAGAAGTCAGAAGCTAGAGGCTAGAAATTAGAAGTCAGAGACTAGAGACTAGAAGCTAGAAACTAGAAAAAATAGGGACAGTCCACGCGCTTCGCTTGGTACTGTCCCTATTTTTTTGTATTCTTTTTATTAGAGCTTCAGTGCATATTTCTGACCTCTAACTTCTGACTTCTAGCTTCTAACCTCTAATTCCTACTCCCCCTGATAATCTATCAAAGTAAGCGGCTTATACCGATCTATCTTTTTCGAGTAATTAAGAAATGGTAGTCCTATTATAGAAAATATACCGGCGACTTCAGCTCCTTGCTTCTCTACCATTGTCGCTACCGCCTCAAGTGTCCCGCCCGTTGCTATAAGATCGTCCACTATAAGCCATCTTTTCCCGGCTATAAGGTCGGCTTTATGTATCTCGAGTGTAGCTTCACCGTATTCTAACGAATAACTTTGCTCTATAGTTTCACCGGGCAGTTTCCCCTTTTTCCTAGCAAGCACCAAAGGAACAGACCTTTTTAACGCAAAAGGTGACCCTAAAAGAAATCCTCGGCTTTCAATCGCAATAACACCATCTATCTGCTCATCCTTATAAAGGTCTCCCATCTTATCAACAACAAATTGCAAAGCACCCGGATTAGTAAAAATACTTGTAACATCATAGAACATTACACCCGGTTTAGGAAAATCCGGTATCTTACGTATCACATTATCTAAATTCATATACAACCTCCGTTATTTATAGATTATTTTACCATATTTCAGAAAATTTTGTAATACACCCATTATTATCGGATAACAGCGGAAATTTGGAATATTACCCTATTTTTAGGTGACGTACTATTTTTTCTAGTTAAGCAGACTGTAAGAGATAATGCATTTTATCATGATAAACCTCCAGCTGTGACACTGCCATCCTGGTAATTGGAGGTAAAGCCAGGTGTATAGCTAGATTCTTTCTCACAATACTGCTTCCATTGATCATATTCATAATAGTTTCTTTTGTAACCAGGTCGTTTATTTTGTCATCCGGAAAAAGTCTTGAGTAAATTCTCCTCATCAGCGGAAGTACTTCCTTTTCAAGATATAAAGGCAATGATTCCTCATCCTCCATCTTCATCCTAAAACATATTGCTTCCACAAGACCTATGCTTGCAGCAGATGCAAAGTCCCTGAGAGGAACTCCTTCAACCAGATGCCCTTCAGACATTGCTATGGGATACATGTTTCGAGGAAAACTTTTAATCTTGCGTAAATCATCAACCTTCATAATATGTATAATAATCTTTATGTTTTTCCCGTTTTCAGGATGGACCTCATTTATTCTATCCCTTACTTCAGTTTTTTCTATATCAGAAAATAAAATATTATTTTCTATTTGTTTTAAAAGAACTTTTTTTGCTTTTTCTATATATTCCCCGTTCCCGGAATTAAATATGTAATTTATATTTAACTCGTATTTTTTATGAAGAGCTATGATATCAGACCAGATACACATATTTGCCTCAAGATCTTCTTCGGGTATCAGTGACAAATCTATTACCATATCTATGGGATACCCTTTTAAGCGCATTCCAGCTTTCTTGAGGATACCCCTATGATATGAAACAGAAATATTTTTTTCATAGGATTCTTTTTTTTCAGATCTAAATGTTAACTTTCGGAGTGCCCAAAGGACATTTTGAAAACTGGGCCTTTTGCCGCTTATAAGAGGCAATGCTATCATGTTCGGGTCTTCTGGATCATATTCATCACTTGAAAGTCCGCCAATCCTTGTAAGCATAGAATGGTCGTTACCTCCCTTTTGCCCAGAGTCGCCAATAGTAATAATTACACTTTCATCATCATTTACAAGCCCTAAATACTTATCAAAAAAATTCAAACCTATATCTTTCTCTACGGGATAATATGTCACAATGACCCTGGTTCTTCTAATAAAAATTTTAATATTACCATCGTATAGTCCGGCTGCATTTAATATTCCCGGCAAAGCAGCAGCAAGATCTGTTAATCTTTTTTCTTTTCCTTCTCCATGATCAAAAAAACTAAACGAACGTTCTTTTGCCAATTTCATATCACAAGAAAGCTCATATTTTTCAAGGTCTATTTTTAATAAAAAACCTTTTAATTTTTCCTCTCTTTCCGGATCAATTATAATCCCTACTGTTTTAAAAAATTGCTCATCATAAACTTGAAAATTATTTTCTCCCCTTAAAAAGCCGTTTGATATTATAAGTCCGCCCTCAGTCGCAATATATAATTCTCTTAGTATCTCTCTCTGTTTCTCTTCCGGGATATTTTTCATTAAAAGATATCCTCGTATATCCTTTAAAACAGTTTCCATATCCACATCTGTGTTTTTCGTAGGTCCGATCCAACGATAAACACGTTCTGTATTAAACATAACCGGGATTCCTGATTCACGCATAAAAACGATCATTTCAATTATCGCAGGATGGATTCTTCCATCCTGACCAGTAATATTCTTATCAACATCCAGAATAACACCTTTAACAAATTTTTCCTTTAACATTGAAAACCTTTGTTCCATAACACTTATCAAGCCTTCATCAGCAGTTTCCGATGATACCGGGTTTTGTTCTATAGCACTAAAAGTTGTTTTCATGAACTCGTAACTTGAATCTATGCTGGATTCTATAATGGATCCCCGTCTGAGAGAAACGGCTTTTTGTTTTATGGTGGAACAGATTTTTTCAAATTCGCTGTTCATTTTCATCCAAGCTTTTTCTATTTCTTTTCCTGATATCTCACCATTTTTAACTCTTAAACGAAGATTTAGCATCTCTTCACAGTTAATATCAATATCCGGATATAATTCTTTTAAAAGAATAGAAGCAAGATAAAGCCGTGTAGGAGCTTTCCTGTGAGATACTGGTATTGGTCTATAACGGTTAAATCTATAAATGTATTCATAAGCATTATTCAACAGAGCTGAAACTTTTGCCAGAACATTTTTTTCTAAAACAGGAAAATTGTCTTTAAAATCAAACCCTTTAAGAACAATATTTCTCTTGTATACAACCGGTATTGTTCTCTCTATAAGAGATAATTGATACTCATCAGCTACGGGAGATGTCTCCTCCACCAGTCCATATTTGAAGTTATCTTCCCCTCTGATACTTAAACATAATTTAGGAACTGATCTTATTAAATTTTTGAATGGCAGTTTATCAATATCCACTTTTATTATTTCGGTTCGTTGATTAAAAAAACGTCCACGAACAATCACTAGTAGATCTACGTCCCTTGTTATGTCTTCATCTTCCCCGTACGGGTACATCCCATGAAAAGAGATATTTAAAATCTCAAGTTCGGGGTACTTTTTTTGCATATAGTTTTCAATATAGGGCACTATTATTGTGAAGTTCATTGTTCTTTCCATTATCTGCTCTTGTCTTTCGGGGGGTGCATTCGCGTAATAAATATTGCTCTTTAGTCTCTCTCTTAGAAAATTCCTGTCTGTACTATTCTCTAATGTTATTTCTTCATCGGTCAATATCTTTATTGGATACTCAATATCATAAGGAATGCTCCTGGGGGGTTCTATCCTTTCAAATGCTTTTTTTCTGTTTTCTTGATCGGACAGTAAAATAAGTTTTGTCTTTTTTTGATTATAGAACTCATCTAATATTCTACCGTTAAATATAACTTTGATCATATAATCCTGAGAATCTATACCCTTCGCCCTGATTTTTAAAATTATCGGCCCTCCTTCAAAGATTGAAGGACTTTCCACTAATTCCAATATCTTGCTTCTATTTTCATATTTCTCATATAATTGGTCCAAGGCCGTGTTAATATTTAAATGGCTCTTATATCTCGTACCATTATCAATCCCTTTCAAGACCATATTCATGATCAATGCTATTTCTATGTTTATACGTGAAAGCTGTTCTGGCTCTATAACCCCCAATATGGGTTTGAAGATATCCACTTCAAAATTTGAGGAAAACCGCGTTCTGGGAGCTAAAGTATTATTCTGCCCTTGTAGAACCGCAAAACCCGTACTGGACAAAGCGAGAGTATGAGCGGAAAAACCCGATAATATCGGTACTAATATTAGTATTAAGCCCAATATTGATATAATGCGTCTGTTATATCGTGAAAAATTCATAGTCCTATTGTATAAGGAACACCCAAAAAAGCAACTTTTTTATATTTTACATGGTTAATTGGGGACGGACCCTATTAATAAATAGATAGAAGTCAGAGATTAGAAGCTAGAGACTAGAAACAAAAAAATAGGGACGTCACCCAATTAGCTTGCTTTCTGTTCTCTTATTAATTGGGTGACGTCCCCAATTAATGTTATACATCTTGACATTATGGGGAGGTCATATTATATATAGTACTGTCATGTATATCAAAAAACTGTTGTTTACAATAGCATTATCCTCATTATTATCTTTTTCGGCACATTGCGACGGGACTTCTTCAAACACCAGGCTGGGTGTCTGGATAACTGTCTTTTCTCAAGAGAACATTTTATTTTCTACAGATCAGGTTGACGACCTTATCAAGACATGTGTTTCTTGCGGGATAGATGATATCTATCTGCAGGTATATAGAGCCGATAAAGCGTATTATAACTCCTCTATTACCGACTCTTCCCCTTACAATAATATAGTATCAAATGCGGGTACAGATACTGTTTCTTATCTAATAAAAAAAGCTAAATTAAAGGGGATTTCGGTACATGCTTGGATGAATCTCTTAAGTATAGCTCAAAATGAAAATACCAATATTGTGAAGACTTTAGGAAAAACTGTTCTGACCGTTGACCAGCATGGCAGAACTGCATTAAAAACTAAAGATGACCCCCTGGATAAGTATTATATTCGTGAAGATCAACTTTTTCTCGAGCCTGGGAATAAAAAAGTACGTGAGTACCTTTCAAATATTGCATGTGAAATAATTAAGACATATCCCGATCTTAGCGGTATGCATCTAGATTATATACGTTACCCTTCCGTAGTCCCCTTTATCCCAGGATCTAGGTTCACTTCTCATGGTATAAGTTATGGTTATGGAAAAGATAATCTTGAGATGTTTAAAAAACATTCCGGGATAGATATTGTTTCTGACAAATATTCAAGAACAAGTTTCATGGCATGGGACAAGTGGCGCAGAAATAATGTCACCTCTTTGGTTCGATCTATTTCAGAAAAAGTAAAAGGCATCAATCCTGATATCAAAGTATCCTGCACCATAGTTCCCTCGATGGAACGAACTTATCTAACGACTTTCCAGGATTGGACGTCATGGTTAGATAATGGGTATGCCGATTATATTGTCGCTATGGATTATACGGATGATGTGCGCCTTTTCGGGTTTTATGCAAATTCCGTTATTGCACAAACCGACCCACAAAAGATACAGATAGGTATGGGCGCGTATTTATTAGAAGATAAGCCGGAAGTAATGTATGAACAGTTGGCCCTACTTGCTGCTATGCCTGCCTCCGGTATAGTTATTTTTTCTTATGATGATATAGCAGATAACGAAGTCCTTCAAAAATTTCTTACCAAAAATTTTAAATAAGAATAAACTTTAAAAGGATTCTAATAGTCTGATCCGTTAAACGGATCAGGATTGTGGGGTTCTCCGGATCTTTGCGGATGATCTGACTCTTCTTCTCGATTATTATGAAAAATATTGAAGAATAATTCTACTGGCCCCGATGCTTTCCTTAACCTGTTCATCACCGCAAAACCAATACCTTTTTCGGGGATACTTTCGGATATTATAATATCAACTTTCTCTTCGTCAAACTCTCTTAATATACTAAAAAGTCTCGAAGCACATGTCCGGCTATCATTTTCAGGACCTAATACTTTTACATTCAGACCGCGATATTTATCAAAATTTTCTTGCTTTGCCATTATTCCGAATGTCTTCTTCTGGTCTTTGACCTTCGATACATATGAAAGAACTTTTTCAACCCCGTCTTCTTTATTAGCAACCAAGATCATCTTAGCGCGTGGTGAATAATGAGTGGGATATTTTCCGGGCGACTTTTCTTGATGCCAAGTTTCCGAAGGAACATTCACCTTTTTAGCCATAGTTTTTAGGTCTTCAATACTTGTTCCCCCAGGGCGCAAGACATTTACTTCATCACCTATAACCTCAATAACCGTAGATTCTACCCCTATCTCTGTTTTCCCGCCATCAAGTATCATATCAATTCTTCCCTCAAGATCATTAAAAACATGTTTAGCTTTCGTAGGTGACGGTCTGGAAAAAAGATTAGCAGATGGCGCAGCTATCGGTACGCCTGCAGCTGATATAAGTTCCCGTGCTATGCTGTTCAATGGCATCCGTATAGCTACCGTATCAAGCCCGGAAGACACTATATCCGGCACTAGATCCGTCTTTTTAAGAACCAAGGTAAGAGGTCCCGGCCAGAACCGTTCAACAAGCCTATAAGCCAAAGCAGGAGCCTTCTCTGTAAGCTCGGATAGGTCCTCCATTTTGGATATATGAACTATCAGGGGATCATCTAAGGGTCTTTTTTTGGCTTCAAATATATTGGCTACAGCTTTTGGATCCGTGGCATTCGCCCCTAAACCGTATACCGTCTCCGTAGGAAAAGCGACAAGTCCACGGTTATGCAAAAGCGCAGCAGCCTGCTTAAGAATTTCATGATCAATATTAAATGGATCTATTTTTAATATACGAGGTTTCATTTTTTTCGTGACTCGTGGCTGGTGAACAGTGAACAGTGTTAATAGACCATTGACCATAGACAATTGACTATTGTCCTTTTTAATTCGGTGATCAGTCCTTCTCTGTCTATAGTCTATGGTCAATAGTCTATAGTCCAGTTTTCCTGACCTCTACCCTCTACCGACTTACCTCTATCCTCTGCCAGTCGCCTAGTCACCGGTGACCTGGTGACCTGGTAACTGGCGACCTTTCTTTCCCTACACCCTAAACTAGATCTTTATCCGTTATCATCTTATATGCTTGAATATACTTTTCTCGGGTCTTACTTGTAATCTCTTCCGGTAGTTCAGGGCCCGGAGGAGTTTTATCCCAATCTAATCCTTCCAAATAATCGCGCACGAACTGTTTATCAAAACTTTTTTGAGATCTCCCCGCTTCGTAATCATTTAAAGGCCAGAATCTTGAAGAATCGGGAGTTAGGACTTCATCCATAAGTATTATCTTCCCATCGATCTTACCAAACTCAAATTTCGTATCTGCGATTATAATGCCTTTTGTTTCAGCGTATTCACTAGCTTTTTTATACAGCTCGATACTTTTTTCTTTTAAGAAATCTATAGTCTCATCCCCTACCTCTTTCCTGATCTCTTCTTCGGAAACATTAATATCATGTCCTGAATCTGCTTTAGTTGATGGGGTAAAAATAGGTTTTTCAAGTTTATCTGATTGCTTGAGACCTTCAGGAAGTTTTATCCCGCATACCTCACCGCTAGCTTTGTAATCTTTCCATCCTGAACCTGAGATATAACCTCTTACTATACATTCAGCAAGTATAGGTTCGGCTTTTTTTACTAGCATGGCCCTGCCTTGCAAAAGATCCCTGTACGGAGCCAAGATGCTATATTTCTCAATAATCTCATCTATATCTATTGATACCATATGGTTATCAACAATATCTTTAGTAAGATCGAACCAAAACACTGAAATATTATTGAGCACTTTTCCTTTGTCAGGTATACCGTTAGGCATCACCACATCAAATGCGGATATCCTATCAGAAACTACAAACAGAAGTTCTGTGCCAAGATCATAAACGTTACGAACTTTGCCTTTCCTAAAAAGCTTTACTTCGGGTATTTCTAGTGATACTAAAGGTTCCATAATTTCCCTTTTTTTTTAAATACCAGTTAGAGATCCTTCGCTTTGCTCAGGATGAGGTGTCACAAACACCCCGACCCCTCACTTTTCGAATACCTTAGCGGCAACATAGTCACCGTTCTTTTCTCGGCATGCCTCCAAACGCGCTTTCTGGTCATCCAACGCTTTCATCAGGACATGAGGCGTATCGAAAACTTTCGTATGGTATATATCTTTTATTCTTTTTATCTTAGCTATAAGTTCGGGAATTCTTAGTTGGAACTGTTTATCATACTCTTCTCGGCTGTAATCTTTCCCTAAAGTTTCTTTGAAAAGTTTCTTGAGGTCTTCATACTTAGGGATATATCCTACCGGAGTCTCTAAAGCATCTGCATCTCCATTAACCCTGAGCTCCATCCACTTAAGCCAGACATGTTTATCCTTAATCCCGTTCAAATATTCACCCTTATCATCTTTAAGGAAATAGTTTACACAAAAGATCAATGGTTCTTTTTTAACATCGGCAATGATATCAAGATTGTTCTGTATATACCTACCTATGGGGATAGACAGAAAATCCAGGTTAGCCATAAGGTTAAACGTTCTCACGCCTTCTTGCCCTAAAGTCGCGGCAGTAGTCTCAGATTCTATAGTAGCAGCCTGCGTGAGTATCCCGTGCGACCAATCAAAAGATTGTGTTACCGGTACACTTGTATCAGAATCTCTGCCTCCATATATTATCCCACCGACTTCTACACCTTCAGGATCATGAAGGTTTTCATCGCAATTCTCCAGGTCTTCCAGTCGGATTGTATACCTAGCATTTTTATGAGCACATGGAACTTCTTTATCATCCGGACCCTTTTTCCCCGGCAACCATTCTCCCGAGAAATTAGTCCCGCTTTCGGGTTCTGATCCACCGTCACCTAACCATCGAGGAACATTATGTTTATCTTTGAGTATATTAGAGAAAATTACTTCCACGGGATTCGTCAAAGCTTTATATATCTCAGGATCTCCGTCATTGTTAACATCCCTGATAATACCGAAAATACCCCTTTCAACATTAACAGCTCTAATCTTCTTGTCGATCATTCTCAAATACGCTATATCATCACCTACAATCTTCTCGCCTTCAAGCATAGCGGTAGCAGTTTTTCCGCAAGCTGACGGGAAAGATCCTGTAAAATATGTCGTTCTTTTTTTATCTTCGTTCTTAACACCCATAACGAACATATGTTCAGTAAGCCATCCTTCTTCAGAAGCGCGTTTTATGGCAAGCCTCATGGACAGTTTTTTAAGTCCAACAGTATTACCCGCATATTGCGTATTTGTAGAGAAAACCATCTCCCCCGTAAGATCTATGTATACTCTGCGATTATAAACATCAACACTTACCCCATCCTTCATTTTCCCGGCTGTATGAACAAATCTGAAAAATCTTTCCGTGTCACCTATTCCGATAAATTCTTGATATCCTGTGCGGTACAATAGACTCTCTGAATGCGCCACATAATAAGAATCTGTTATCTGCACAGCTGGTATCGAAAACTGTGAACCTGTAGGACCGAGACAGAAAAAGCAGATAAGCATCTGTTTCCCGACCATTGAATCACGCAAAAGGCCTGTAACTTCTTCTAATCCTTTTTCTCTATCGCAGGATCTAATATCCGACCCAAGTACCTCGTCAGGTTTGAGTAAATATTTAGTATTAGACTTGTCTCTCGCCTGGTCGTAGTAACCGTCCCAATGTATAGTGTGCCCTTTTGTTTTTAAGGGAATTTCTTCTTTATTATCGATAGATTTGCCGCGTATATAAGCCTCATCTTCAGGTGCATCCGTTCTCACAAAAATAGAATCCGGATTACATAACTCCACATATTTGGCAAGAAACGCTTGCAACTTCTCGTTTTTGATACTTTCTAGTTTTTTGTATTCTTTCTCTCCGCACTTTTCCTTTAATATATCCATATTTACTGCTCCCATATTACCTTTCCATTTGCTATTTTGTTAATATCAATGAATTTATCTAACTCACTCTATTCGAATTACATATACTACAATATTCCTAGAAACATGTCAAATTGTAAAAGGCAGGTCGTTCTCACGTCCGCCCTGCCTTTTGACTATAGACTATGGACCATTGACTATTGACTTTTCAGCCCGTAAACCCCTCACGCATCGGTCATTCTCCGTCTATGGTCAATTGTCAATGGTCTCTTTCCTAACTCTCTCCTTGACCAGCACGTCTATTTGATTATATAATCTACCTAATCAACTATCCCCTAAAAGAGGAGTATTTCATGAAAAGTAATAGTTTTTCCATATCATTAGTGATTATAGTAGTTTTAATGCTCTCTGGATGCAGCGGTCTTCTTTTCGATCCGGGTTCATACACAGGAAACAATATAAGAGACCTTAAAAGAGCTGAGTCTTCCGGAAAAACTAAACTTTTTACAGAAAAGTATCCCGAAGCGTTTGCTAAAATAACAGATACGCTCACTTCAAGTAATATAACTATTTTCCAGTCAAATGAAACTGAAAAATATATCGTAGCTATGGGTTTTCCTAAGCAGAATGATACTACTAGGGTCGGTATATTTTTTGAACCTACAGCGTCAGGAACTAAGGTAACTCTGAGCTCTCTATCAACATCAGCGTTGATCAAAGCTGAGAAGATGTTATTCTAGGCGAGCCTTGAGGGCCTCTATTAGAACCTCTTATTCCACTTATCTGATGAATATTTTTCAAGAGCGAGACTCTGAACGTCTTCCAGGAGTTTGGCAGGAAGCTTTAACGCCTCGGAAGAGTCCTTGAGAAAAGTATCTCTTATCGTTTCTGTAACATCTCCTGAAGACATTTTAAGATTGGTAACAAACTTTTCATGAAGCCTGTTATTGCGATAAGCTGGCTGCTTTTTGGGATGTTTAATATACTCGAATATTTTATCTATTTTAAAATGTGATAAGAACGTTCCGTGATGCAGAAAATGTTTCTTTTTGCGTGCCTGAGCGTTGCCGGATACCTTCTTGTCTAAAAAGGCTATATCCGATATAGGCATATATTTAAGCTTTACGCCTCTTGAGTCAAATCCTTCAATAATCTTTCCCAATATAGCTTCGTAGGAACTCTTTATCCCGGAATATCTACTATCTTGGCTATAAGGTAATATGAGCGAATAATTGATACATCCCGGCCCTTGGAGTACGGTCCCTCCACCCGATAGCCGCCGGAGGATCTTTATCTCGTCACTTAAGCAGTTCCTGAGAAGACATTCTTCATTGAGTTTCCCCGCCCTTCCTAACACAACAAAATATTCTGAAGATTCCCAAAACCGCATGGTCCCGCCAATCGAACCTCTTTCCGCTTCTTTTAATAAAACCTCATCAAAGGCTATATTCTCTTCAGGAGTAGTGAGTGAATGATCAATAAGTTTCATAATATTTAACGGTGATTAGTGAACAGTGAATGGTGAATGGTGTTGATGGACAATTGACTATGGACCTTTTAGTTTATACATTAGTCTTTTTTTCTATTGTCTAAAGTCTAAAAGTCGAAATGTCAATTCGCACAGTGCATAGATTCCTCCACTCACTTCGTTCGGTCGGACGAAGAGGGAGAAGCACATCAGTCATTCGCTGTCTATGGTCAATGGTCTATAATCTGACCTCTAACTTCTAACTTCTGGTCTCCTAGTTTCCGGTTGCCTAGCCACCGGGTCTGTTTTACTTTTTATTAGTTATCCACAATCGTAGCTGGGGTTTAAACCCCAGCTACTTCTCACGTCAGTCATTCTCTGTCAATAGTCAATGGTCAATAGTCTTCCTTCTACCCTATGACCTCTGACTTCTACCTTCTAGCATCTAACTTCTAGCTACTATACCCTATACCCACTATGAGCTCATCACAGATACGCAACATCCATCTCTTTTGCGGCTTTCACTTCGTCGGGACGTCTCACGGGAGCTTTTTGAGGAAGAGACTTGAAATGTTCGGGATCTTTCTCGGCAAGGCGTGCAATAGACTTCATAATCCCAATAAACCAATCTAACGTGGCTTTAGATTCGGTCTCCGTAGGTTCTACCATCATAGCTTCTTTAACTATTAAGGGAAAGTATATTGTCGGAGGATGTATACCTTCATCTATAAGTGCCTTAGAAATATCAAGAGCTCTTACGCCTTTTTTACTTTGTTTCAGTGCAGATATAACAAACTCATGCAGACAATTTTTATCAAATGGTATATCATAACTATCTTTCAGCTCGCTTTTAAGATAATTTGCGTTTAAAACAGCGCTTTCACTCGCATCTATCAAGCCTTCTTTTCCAAGCAAATAGATATATACATAAGCTTTTAGAATAACAGAAAAATTACCGTAAAAAGGTGATACATATCCTACTGATAATGGTTCATCATAATTTAAACTAAAAGTTCCGTCTTGTCTTTTCTCAACACGAGAAACCGGCAGGAACGGTATTAGATCTTTCTTAACGCCTACAGGGCCGGATCCTGGCCCTCCTCCTCCATGAGGAGTAGCAAAAGTCTTATGCAAATTTAGATGCACGACATCAAACCCAAGATCTCCTGGACGTGCTTTCCCGAGTATAGCATTAAGATTAGCGCCGTCATAATACATAAGTGCATCATGTTCATGCGCGAGATCCGATATCTCTTTTATATGAGGATTAAAGACACCTAAAGTATTTGGACAGGTAAGCATAACAGCTGCAACTTCTTGTGAAAGATGCTTTTTAAACTCATCCATATCCATAATACCTTCGTCATTTGATCTTATACTTTTTACTTCATATCCCGCTATAGCCGCAGAAGCCGGATTTGTTCCATGTCCTGAATCGGGTATGATAACATATTTTTTCTTATTTTTTTTGTGACTATGATATGCCGCTATCATCATAATACCGGTAAGTTCGCCGTGTGCACCGGCCATAGGCTGTGTAGTAAACTCATCCATACCGGTTATCTCACATAAAGCTTTCTCCGTCTCATAAAGAACTTCTAAAGATCCCTGCGCTAATCTTCCGCCTTTTATAAGTTGAGGCGCTAAAGGATGAAGCGAAGAAAACCTTTCAAAATTAGCTACTTTCTCTGTAATTTTAGGATTATACTTCATCGTGCATGATCCTAAAGGATAAAAATTAGAATCTACATTAAAATTCTTATTTGATAATGATGTAAAATGACGCACTGCCTCGGGTTCTGATACCGAAGGAAGACCCGCTTCTTTTGATCTTAGGTAACCTTTAGGCACTTCTGATGAGACAGGTACATCTTTGCCCGGAAGAGTAACGCCTCTTTTACCTTGTTTGGATACTTCGAAGATCATCCCCATAAAACTTCCTCCAATACCGCAGCAAAAACATCTATCTCTCGTTTTGTACGTTTTTCTGTAACAGCAATAAGCATATAATCTTTAAGGTCATCATAATATCTTCCTAATGGGAACCCGGGAGTTATCCCGCGTTCTATCATCTTCCCGATAACTACGTTAGGATCTTTAGGAAGCCTTATAATAAACTCGTTAAAAGTAGGAGCACTTCTTTTTACTTCTACACCTTTAATCCCTTCCAGTTTCTGTTTGGCATATTCGGCTTTATCCATACAAAGTGATGCGATTTCTTTAAAGCCTTCGCGTCCAACTAAGCACATATATACCAATGCCCTTAAAGCACATAATGCCTCATTTGAACATATATTGGAAGTAGCTTTCTCTCTTCTTATATGCTGTTCACGTGTTTGAAGCGTCAGAACATAACTCCTTCTCCCATCTAAGTCTTCCGTCGCACCGACTATACGGCCAGGCATTTTGCGAATTAACTCTTTTTTTACTGCCATAAAACCTAAATACGGTCCGCCAAAAGAAAGAGGTATTCCAAGACTCTGCCCTTCTCCGGTAGCTATATCTACATTCATCTCGCGTGGCGTTTTAAGTACACCTAAGGATATAGGATAAACGCTTTCAATAACAAGGGCACCCGCAGCATGGCATTTTTCTGCTATATCAGTATGGTCATCTATTGCTCCGAAAAAATTTGGATTCTGAAGTATTATAGCAGCTGTTTTATCATCTAAATATTTTGCGATCTCATCTCTATCACTTTGTCCATGTGCCGGCGGAGTTTCTACGAACTCTATTGACAGGTTCTTGGTATAAGAATACAACATCTTCCTGTATATAGGGCTTACGCCTCCATCCATTATGATCTTATTCCTGCCGGTCACTCTTAATGCCATCATCGCAGCTTCATATAGAGCTGTCCCGCCATCGTATAGTGAGGCATTAGAAGCATCCATCCCGGTTAACCTGCATATACAGCTTTGATATTCGTATATTGCCTGAAGAGTTCCTTGAGAAGCTTCGGGTTGGTAGGGCGTGTACGCAGTATAAAATTCGGGACGTGAAACTATAGCATCTACTGCTGCCGGGATATAGTGATCATAGAATCCGCCACCTAAAAAACATACAAGATCAGTAATATTTTTCTTTGAAAGATCACGAAAATATTTTTCTGTTTCAAGTTCGGACCTGCCAGGTTCAATATTAAATGATTTCGCGCGCAGCTCCGAGGGGATACATTTAAAAAGGTCATCCATCTTGCCGGACTTTATTCCGATAGCTTCAAGCATATCCTTCCTGTCTTTTTCAGAAAGAGGTATATATGTCATTATTTATTTTCCTTAATATACGTCTCGTATGCTGCCTGATCCATTAAGTTCTCTTTCCCGCTATCACCGGAAACCTCTACCTTTAAAATCCAACCTTCATCATAAGGAGACTGGTTTACCACTTCAGGGGATGATTCAAGGGCTTCATTAACTTCAGTTACTTTCCCGGCGAGAGGTGCATAAATGTCACTTGCAGCTTTAACAGACTCAACCGTTGCTATACTGTCGGATACATTTATTTCACTACCTATTTCGGGAAGCTCTATAAACGTTATGTCACCTAACTCAGACTGAGCGTGATCTGTTATCCCTATAGTAGCTTTAGTTCCTTCAACTTTTACCCATTCATGTTCTTTAGTATATTTTAGATCTTCCGGTACCATTTTGCCTCCTTGGTTATATCGTGATTCGTGACTCGTGAACCGTGAACCGTGGCTCGTGGCTCGTGATTCGTAAATCGTGGCTCGTGATTCGTGACTCGTGATGGTAGCTGGGGTTTAAACCCCAGCTACTTCTACCTTCTACCTTGGTTTTATAGTATATCGTATAGAATAATTTATTGACCATTGACTTTTTACCTTTCACCTTGAACACTACACAAACTTGTGTATTTTATCTTCTCGCATCGGTCATTCTCTGTCAATTGTCCATGGTCAATAGTCAATAGTCTAATCTACCCTCTATCTCTTATATATCGGCATATCCGAGATCACCGCTTTTATTTCAATTTTTCCATCGGTAAGCAGGATCTCTGTCCCGGCATTCGAACTCTCAGCATCGAGATAACAAAGTCCTATACCTTTCTGCATAGAAGGCGAAAACCCTCCGCTTGTAACTTTACCTATAGTTTGTCCTTTTATTATAACAGAAAATCCCTTTCTCGCACTTCTTCTTCCTTCGCATATAAACCCTTTAAGAACCTGCTCAACTCCCTCTTCTAGCTGCTTGATAAGCGCGGTTTTCCCGATAAAATCTTTTTCCATACATACAAAAGCAGATAGACTTGCTTCTAAGGGGGACCTGGTTTCGTCTATATCGTTTCCATAAAGAGAATAACCCATCTCCATTCTAAGCGTATCTCTTGCTCCTAGTCCAATGGGCTTCGCTTCTTCGCAGGAGAGTAGAGCCTGCCACACCCTCGGCGCCATGGGAGCATCAAAAAAAAGTTCATATCCGGCCTCTCCCGTATATCCCGTCCGGCTTAATAATATCTTAATTCCTTCAAGACTGATCTCATCGAAAGAAAATCGTTTAAGTTTAGTTTCTTCGTCATATCCCGTTACCTGTTTTATCACCGAAGATGAACCCGGTCCCTGAAGATCTATTTTTGCTGTCTCCTCGGAGATGTCTCTAGCCTTCGTTTCAGAAGATATATTCTGCAGGATCCAGTCCAGATCTTTTTGTGTGGTAGCAGAGTTTACTACCAGCATAAAGGTTTCTTCGCCGGTTCTAAAAACTATAAGATCATCGATTATTCCGCCTGATCCATTAAGCAAAAATCCGTACCGGCATTTACCTTGCGCTATATCCTTAATGCTGCAAGACAAAAGTTTTTCCAAATCATTTTCAGCGGCCCTGCCTTCAACCACCAGTTCCCCCATATGACAGATATCAAACAAACCAACCTTCTCTCTGGTCTGAAAATGTTCATCTATTATTCCGGTATACTGAAGAGGCATGCTCCATCCTGAAAAAGGCACTATTTTTGCACCTAGTTTCAAATGTTCCTCATAAAGTGGAGTTCTTTTTAGATTTAAATCTCTCTCTGGCATGTTTTTTCTCGTTTATTTGAGGGGTCAGGCTGTTTCTGCCCCCTCATTTAGTTAAAACTCGTCTACATTATAGAATAAATAAGCACCTTGTCAAGCTGCTGTTCATAGACCACAGACCGTAGACCAGAGACTATAGACTACCTATTTTCAATATTTTTCTAAGTTATCCACAAGAGTAGCCGGGGTTTAAGCCCCGGCTACTCTTGTGGAATGGTACCAAATGGGACGTCCCCAACAACTTTACCTTCTCGCATCGGTCATTCCCTGTCAATGGTCAATAGTCTCTTTTCTAACATAGCCTCATACGCTTCGCCCGCCATATATGAGCTCCTGACAAGCGGACCGGCCTCGGCAACTTTAAAACCCAGCTCTAAAGCCTTTTCTCTTATTTCATCAAACTCTTCCGGCTTATAATATTTTTTAACCGGAAAATGGTGTTTTGAAGGACTCAAATATTGTCCAATATATGCTATGTCTACACCTGCGCGCGTAAGATCCTTCAATGTTACGTATACGTCTTCCACACTTTCTCCAAGGCCTACCATTATTGATGACTTTATGAAAAAGTTTGTTTCTTTTAATCTGTTAAGATCCTCAAGAACCTTAAGTGACAGTTCATAATCAGCTTGCGGACGAACATCAGGATATAACTCTTTTATTGTCTCGATATTGTGCCCTATAACTTTTGCTCCGGATGAGGCTACTTTTTTAAGGGCTTCCTCATCCCCCTTAAAATCCGGTATTAAAAGTTCAACAACCGTTCCTGGATTCAGCGCTATCGTTTCCTCTGCTACCTTGCAAAAATGTTCCGCGCCGCCGTCTTCTATATCATCACGTGTAACAGAGGTTATTACCGCATATTTTATCTTTAATTCTTTAATAGCTTTGGCTATGTTCTCGGGCTCAAACGTGTCGGGCGGGGATGCTTCTAAAGAAGTAATATTACAAAACTTACATTTTCTGGTACAGATATCTCCAAGTATAATGAAAGTTACATGTTTTTTTGACCAACAGTAACCTTTATTGGGACACACCGCTTCTTCGCATACGGTATGAAGTCCTAAATCTTCAATTACACCTTTTATCTTTTCCGTATCCTGACAGCTAACGGCTTTTGCGCGTATCCACCCCGGGCGAGTTATATTCATCATCTTTTTATTTTCCTTCTCAGGTAAACAAAAACAGGGTACGGCTAACCGTACCCTGTTATATTTTTCGTCTGATCTATATCCAGATATGTTTTTCTATATATGTTATTTTTTTTCTTCACATCCGGGTATTTCTCTTTCTGAAAGATATTTATATAGCCCGAAATTCTTATTTACATCTTTCTGAGCTTGTTTAAGAAGTTTCTGAGCTCTCTCAGGATCGGTTTTCTTTAGAACGGTATATCTGTTCTCATTGTAGATATAATCCTCAAGTTTCATACTAGGCTCTTTGCTATCTAAAACCATAGGATTTTTTCCTTCATTACAAAGAGCAGGATTATATCTAAAAAGCGGCCAGTGACCGGATTCAACAGCATTTTTCTGCTCCTGATATCCTTTAGTCATGTCTATTCCATGAGCTATACAATGCGAATATGCCATGATAAGGGACGGACCGTCATATGCTTCAGCTTCTATAAAAGCTTTTAGAACCTGCATAGGATTGGCCCCGAAAGCTACTTTGGCGACATACACATATCCGTAACTCATAGCCATAAGACCAAGATCTTTCTTGCCTATAGGCTTACCGCTAGCTGCAAATTTTGCTACTGCTCCCATCGGCGTGGCTTTTGAAGCTTGTCCGCCGGTATTAGAATAGACTTCCGTATCAAGTACCAGGATATTAACGTTTCGTCCTGATGCTAAAACATGATCTAATCCTCCGTAACCTATGTCATATGCCCATCCGTCTCCGCCAACTCCCCACACGGATCTTTTAATAAAGTAATCAGCTACACTAACAAGTTCCCGGCAATCATCACAATCACATTTAGCAAGCAGAGTTTTAAGTTTATCTACTCTGCTCCTCTGAATCTCAATATCTTTACTTGAAGTTTGTTGCGCTTCTTTAATCTCTTTAAGAAGGTTTATAAGTTCCGAAGAACAAGATCCTCCGGAGATAATTTTGTCAGCCAATTCACCGGCAAATACAGTATGCTTATCCACAGTTAGCCTCATTCCATAAGCAACTTCGGCATTATCCTCGAATAACGAGTTATTCCAAGCCGGCCCTCTTCCGTCTTCTCTCTTACAATACGGAGTTGTAGGAAGGTTTCCTCCATATATAGATGAACATCCCGTAGCATTAGCTATTAAAGCACAGTCACCAAAAAGTTGTGTCATAAGTTTAACATATGCCGTCTCCCCACATCCCGCGCACGCTCCTGAAAATTCGAAAAGCGGTTTAACGAACTGTATTCCATTCATCGTAGCGACATTATATGTCTCAGGGTCGGTTTCAGGAATATTAAGAAAAAATTCAAAATTTTCTCTTTCATCTTGTCTTAAAGCTTCTTGAGGCATCATTTTTATCGCCTCTTTAGCTTTCATCGGACAATTTTCTACACATGCTCCGCAACCCGTACAATCTTCCGGGGCTACCTGAAGAGTGTAAACTACGCCATCAACCGGTTTAGGCTTGACCTCCGCATGTTTAAACGTTCCAGGAGCATCTTTAAGTATTTCCTTACCGTATTTTTTTGCACGAATAACAGCGTGCGGACATACCATGGTACATTTTCCGCATTGTATACAAGCCTCTTCATTCCAAGCTGGTATAGTGATAGCAATATTTCTTTTTTCATATTGCGTCGTAGCAGTAGGCCAGGTACCATCTTCAGGCATTTCGGAAACTTTTACTTTATCTCCTTCTCCCTTCATGATCTTAGAAGTAGTCTGTTTAACAAATGCTGGTGCGTCTTCCGGGATAGTGTTAACTTCCTGTTCTTTCCCGCTAGTCGTCTTTGGTACCGTAACTTCTTCTATACTATCAAGAGCCATATCAACAGCTTCCACGTTCATATTGACTACTTTATCACCTTTTTTTCCATAAGTTTTCTTAATAGCTTCTTTAATGGCTTCGACAGCTATTTTTTCGTCAATAACATTAGATATTTTAAAGAACGCTGTCTGCATTATAACGTTAATACGTCCGCCAAGCCCGACCTTCTCGGCAAGTTCGACAGCATCTATGATATAAAATTTAAGTTTCTTGTCGATGATCTGCTTTTGAACCTTTACAGGTAAAGTCTCCCAGACCTTATCCTTCCCATGCATTGATGTCAAAAGGAATATCCCTCCATCCATAAGATTTTTTAACATGTCATACTTCTCAAGGAATGAAAAATTATGGCATGCCAGAAAATTGGCTTTACTAATCAGATACGGGCTTCTTATCGTCTTCTTACCGAACCTGAGATGGGATATGGTAACAGCTCCGGCTTTTTTCGAATCATATACAAAATACCCTTGAGCGTTATTTTCTGTTTTTTCGGCTATTATTTTAATTGAGTTTTTGTTTGCTCCGACAGTTCCGTCCGATCCTAAACCATAAAACATGGCTCTATACGTCTCATCACTTTCAGAACTAAAAGATGCGTCATGTTTCAGACTCGTACCTGTAACATCATCATCAATTCCTAGAGTGAAATGGTTTTTAGGTTTTGCTTCCTTAAGATTATCGAACGCAGCTTTTATCATAGCTGGTGTAAATTCCGCTGAACCCAATCCATACCTACCGCCTACTATTTTAGGATACTCCTTAAACGGAGCAGACCCGTCCCCCATAGCTTCACCTACTGCAGTTCTCACATCTTCATATAAAGGTTCGCCAAGACTTCCGGGTTCTTTTGTCCTATCCAGAACGGCTATAGAACGAACCGTTTTAGGCAAAGCCTTGATAAAGGCTTTTATGCTGAAAGGCCTAAAAAGCCTAACTTTAAGGACTCCGAGTTTTTCTCCTTTTGAATTCAGGTATTCCACAGTCTCATGTACGGCTTCGCTACCAGAACCCATGATAATAATAATTCTTTCCGCATCGGGTGCACCAACATAATCAAAAAGATTGTACTTTCTACCGGTAAGAGCGGCGAACTTATCCATTACTTTTTGTACGGTCTCCGGACACTTCTCATAATACTTATTAACGGATTCCCTTCCCTGGAAAAAAACATCCGGATTCTGTGATGTGCCTCTTAAGGCAGGATGTTCAGGATTAAGTCCTCTTTGTCTGTGTTCATGTACTTTCTTCTCATCTATCATCTCTTTCATATCTTCAAGCGTGAGCTCTTCGACTTTCTGGATTTCATGTGAAACCCGGAACCCTTCAAAAAAATGCAAAAAAGGTATCCTGCTCTCAAGGGTAGCTGCCTGAGAAATTAACGCAAAATCCATAGCTTCCTGTACTCTCGTTGATGATAAAAGTGCCCAACCTGTACTTCTTGCAGCCATAACATCAGAATGGTCCCCAAATATAGACAATGCCTGACATGCTATAGATCTTGCCGCAATGTGAAAAACTGTAGATGTAAGCTCTCCCGCTATCTTATACATATTGGGTATCATAAGGAGAAGTCCTTGAGAAGCCGTGAATGTCGTTGTAAGAGCTCCTGTGGTAAGCGCTCCGTGAACGGCACCGGCAGCGCCTGCTTCTGACTGCATCTCAACAACCGAAGGCACTGTGCCCCATATATTCTTAGTCCCCATAGCGGATTTTGCGTCCGAGATCTCCCCCATACCAGAAGATGGCGTTATTGGATATATAGCTATAACCTCGTTAGTGGCATGCGCTACATACGCCACGGCGCTGTTCCCATCATGAGGAACCATTTTACGTTTCATCGTGTACCCTCCATAATTAGCGTTATTATTAGTCTGAAAGATTTTATGAACTTTAAGGTTCAATATTATAGCACACCGGACCTGTGTTGTTAAGCCTATTTTCACCTATAACGGGGTAATTTCTTGCCCGGTAAGAGAATAAAAATCTAGTCCATTATATAAAAAATTGGGGACGTCACCGGCTTTTGGTGAAACGTCCCCAATTTTTTTATATGTGTACACTAATTTATATCTGAGCTGTTTCCATTCCACCTGATTGAGATGAACCTGAAATAGACAGATAAAAACTCATAAAAGCTACCATCATAACTATAGAGACATAAGACTGGACTGCTGCGTTAACAATAGCAATTATCACTTGAGATATATTGCCTCCTAAAGGAACGGCTATAAGTCCCGTAATAAATCCTACGATGAGCGACAATACCAGGCTTATCACAAGTAACCCCATAAAAAGACCCAAAGTTTTAATGAAGTTATCTTTTGCAACACTAATACCTTTTTTGAAGGCTTCTATCGCGCCTACATTTTCGGCTACAACTACATATATTGGATATACCAATAGTGTTATCATGGTCACTGCAGCGGCGGTAACAATCAATGCCACTAAACTTCTCGTCAAAATATTATCCCCTAAAAACAGTACACCTGCACTTAACATCCCCAGCACCAGAACGGCAGCTATGGCAACTAGTACGTAAAGAAGTAGTAATGAAAGTATTTTTACATAAAACTTCTTGCCGTATTCCGCAAATTGAGACAGATTAGAGGATCCGGTCTTGATCTGATCCTTCACTAGACCTAGGGCTCCTCCCTGAAGCAGTATAAATATGAAGAAGAACAGTATGCTAGATATTGCGGAAACTGCTATTATTCCGGGATTTGCAACCCTATCAGGGTTAGACAGAGGCAAACTAATGAGCCCTATCACAGCATTAAAGACAAAGAACACTATTACTAAGTTCATAAGTTTAGTGGTCTGAGCAAAACTCTTTTTTATTACTTCCAAAATACCCATATTACCTCCTTATAGTACCTTTAACAAAAAACCTCTGGTAATGATCTTGTATTATACTAGAGTATAATGATATGAGCCTTCATGTCAAGTAGAATGAATCCTCACTATACTGCCTTATTTTCGTTCCTCAAAAGCCCGTTGTATAGTTGCCATATCAGCGGATTCCAAGATAGCTCCTGCGGGAACACCTCTTGCCAGCCTGGAAACTCTCACTTTTGAAGATCTTAATTTTTCTATAATATACAGAGCTGTAGTCTCTCCTTCCGTAGTAAAATCAGTTGCTACTACTACTTCCTGTATATTGTCCTTTTTAATCCTACTGAACAGTTCCTTCATCTTTATATCTTCAGGACCTATACCGTCTATGGGCGACAATTCTCCAAGAAGAACATGATATAATCCGTGATAAATACCGCTTTTTTCCATAGCTATTACACCATTGGGCCCGTTAACCACGCATATTTTCAACCGATCCCTATCGCTTTCTCTACAAACCGAACAAATCTCTTGTTCACTAAGATTGTTACATACGGAACAAAACCTGATATTCTCTTTAACGGTGCGTATATGTTCAAGAAGCGCTTTTATTTCTTTCTCTTCAGATTGAAGTATATAAAAGGTCAATTTCTTGGCGGAATGAACTCCTATACCCGGCATTTTACTAAACTCTTTAATGAGCGCCCCCATTGATACTGGCAAACCCTTCCCCATTATTTATCCTCCGTCATGTCTCTCACTACATGTCCGCCAAAAATATCCATGGCTTTTTCTATAACAGGTTTTATTGTTTTTCTGTCATCCGCTTTCTTCTGAATGGATTCTTCCTTGTCTTTATCACTCTTCTCACTTAAAAATTCCAGCAAAGAAAATTCGACCCTCGTATCAAAAGACGTGACTTTTTTTACGGCTTCCTCTATAACAGCCCTGTTATCAGGAGATTCCAGAACTTCTTTATTAAAAGAATGATCCTTCCCGAATCCTATAACGATCTTATCTCTCGTAAGCTCTACCGGTTTAGCAACATTCAGAAAAGTAAATACTGACATCTTTTTTTCTTTCACCCGGCTAAGTATAGTTTTCCAGTATGCATTCAATGGTTTCATGAACGCACCGTCCGGAAGATCTTCTTCATCTGTATCTATATCGTCCAGCATACCGCTATCGGGCACTTCTTCCTCTATCATATCTTCTTCTAGTGGATTCTTATTCCGGCCCTGTTCCGGAATTGCAGATACGATCTCCGGAGCATTTTCCATATATTCGGCTATCCTATTGTCGAGCTTATCTGATATTTCTTTCAGAGATAAAATGTTATCACGCCGGGCTAAACGTACAAGAGCTATTTCTAAGGGAGCACGTGTGAACATGGTTCCTTTCATCAAAGTAATGCAATGTGTCAAATTCTGCAGAATATAAAGCGTTTCATCGAGTGACAGAGAATCACTTCTTTTTTTTATATCTACAAGTTCCTCGTCAGTGAAAGTCATATCTGAAGTTGGCCCGGCTGTTTTAAGGATCATTATGTCCCTAAAGTACTCAACAATATTGTTTGTGATGAAAACTGGATCCTTCCCTCCGGATATTATTTCATCCAATATACGAGCGGCTTCTGCGGGAGACTTCCCAATAACCGCATCTGCTAAAGCTATTATGCGATCGCCTTTAACCATACCTAAAAGCTCCACAACGTCCTCAGCCGACACTTTCTTGCCCGAAAAAGCTATCATCTGATCCAATACCACCAAAGCATCCCTTAAACTGCCGTCCGCAGCCCGTGCGATTATGAGCGCCGCTTTCTTATCAACATCAATTTTTTCTTTTTTAGCTATAGATAGGACTCTGTCCACTATAGCCTGCGGCGGTATTCTTTTAAAATCAAACCTTTGACACCGTGACATGATAGTTGGCAGAACTTTATGTGATTCTGTAGTGGCAAAAATAAACTTAACATGTGCAGGCGGCTCTTCCAGAGTCTTCAGTAGCGCATTAAATGCTCCCTGCGAGAGCATATGGACTTCATCTATAATGTATATTTTAAACTTTCCTTGCGAAGGAGAAAACTTCACATTTTCCCTTAAGACCCTTATTTCATCCACGCCATTATTGGACGCCCCATCTATTTCAAGGACATCGATATTATTACCAAGCGCTATCTCGCGACACGAAACGCATTTATCGCAAGGATCGGATCCTTCCGGTTTCCGGCAATTCAACGCTTTAGCTATAAGCCGCGCCACAGTAGTCTTTCCCACCCCTCTTGGTCCGGTAAAGATATAAGCATTGGACACCCGGCTGCTTTTTATCGAGTTCGTCAATGTCCTTATAACAGTATCTTGCCCAACCACATCACCGAAAGATTGAGGTCTGTATTTACGCGCTAATGTTTGATATTCCATAATTCTCTCCGTGATTTGTGAACAGTGAGCAGTAAACAGTGAGCAGTGAACAGTCGAAAGTCAAAAGTCTAAAAGTCAAAATGTCTGTTTCCCTATATTCTATTATTCCCATATCAGTTCAACTTGACTCTAAAGAGCGAAGCGACTGATGACTCTCTGACTCTCATTGCACATCAGTCCTTCTATAGTCGATTGTCAAATAACGTCCTTCGTCTTTCTTCTTTCTGACCTCTAACCTCTGACTTTTATACTGCCTGTTTCAAATAGTTCGACATATTGTCCGGCTATTCCTTCCCAGGTCCATGTACTCTTTATCTTTTTATTAAATTCCACAACCCTCTGAACGCTTTCGTTCCAGTTATCAAGCACCCACACAATAGCTTTACCTACATTTCCCGAAAAGTTTTTATTGTGATCATTAGTAATGGAAGCAAGCACGCCTCTAGGTGTTATTATTCCCCACTCTATTTCCTTGCCCTTATCAGATTCAAACATATACTTAGGTCCGTTAGTATCGGCAGATACTATCATATTGCCTCTAGCTGAAGCTTCAACAAGTGACATCCCAAAAGGTTCTTTAAGTGTTGGTAATATATATATATGTTTGTCATCCAAAATCTCTTCTTTCTCAGGAGAAGGACTTATGGCTTTTAGAAGTTTAAATTTCACTTCAAGGTTCTCCGGAACGTTCTTGCTCTCTTTCTCAAGCAGGCTTATATATTCCTCGGAAGCGGGCATTCCGGCTATCGTAAGGCAAAATTTATACCGGGATAATTTCGCGGCTTCGGCGGCTCCTCTGATAGAATATTCTACACCTTTACTGGGATCTATGCGACAAAATGTAACCAAATTAATCGTATCGGGCCTTTTGGCTAATTTCTTTAAGATTTTCTCGTCCTCCATAAGGAAATCGCTATTACACCCGCTGGCCAAGAGCACTATTTTGCTGTAATACTCTTCAGCTTTATCGTCGTGCTCCTTTATGATCTCCTTGATCTCTTCTTCTACAATGGGACTGTTTACCAAAATGTGATCCGCATAACGGCACATAGCTTCCCATTCGCGTATCCTTTTTAAGATTTCGGGAGTACCGTTAAAAGCTCCTACGAAGTCCCCTTTTCCCGTAACATATGTAGTTTCTAAAGCATGTAAATATGATATTGTCTTTGGCCTGATCCCAACAAGCTCTTTTGCCATATACCCCGGGACTATATGATGACCATGGAGCTTGACAACATCAAACTTTTCTTCATTTTCCCTCAGCCACTTTACGGCCACATCAGCAAAAGTTTTTATTCTTCTGAGTTCAGTTTCTTTGTCTCCCACATATGGATGTTCTATATCCTTATCGATTAGAAATCTAACCACATTCACGCCTTCTCGGCGTGAAACAGAATATGGCGTTTCCCATTCTGTAAGCTCAGCATTTTCTAATGTCTTATTAGTATGTATGGAAACAATTGTTACATCTAATCCTAACTTAACAAATTGTTCGCATATTTTCTCTACATGAACGCCGCCTCCACCAGTTGCGGTTTCCTTATACTGTAGCGTCACCATAGCAATTTTCATATTAAGCCTTTTCGCTGCCTATTTTTTCCTGCACTTCAAACCCTTTCTTACATCATTATCGATGCGGCTCCGAGAATACCAACATCTCCTCTTAGCTTAGCCCTTACAACTTTTGTTTTTTTAGCATAGAGATTAATGCTATGTTTAGGAATAGTTTCTCGTATATTCTTGAAAAAAATTCCTTTCATATTGGAAACCCCGCCGCCTATAACAATGATCTCGGGGTCAAGTATGCTTATCATTCCGCCTAACCATATCCCGATCAATTTACTTTGCTCGGAGATTATTTTTTGAGCAGCTTTGTCTCCAGCTCTTGCGGCATATTCCAGATCTATCATGGTTATTGCGCTTTTTGGTTTTTTAGGAAAATGTTTTCCGGGAACATTCTTTTTCAAAAACCTTCTCACTGTAGAAGGTCCTGAAGCTAGAGCTTCAACGCACCCCACATTACCACAAATACATTTGCCGTCCGCGTCGTCATGATTTATCGTAATATGCCCGCCTTCACCAGCCATACCATTTTTCCCGTGATATATTTTACCGTCTATAATAATAGCATTACCGACACCCGTACTTATAGTAACATATAGCACGTGCTTATAACCGACAGCTGCGCCCCACAAGACTTCAGCCATACCCGCAGCATTTGCATCATTTTCAAGTTTGACAGGTTTTTTAAACTTTTTCTTCACCATATCTACTAGCGGTACATTTTTCCAACCGTTAAGGTTCGGAGGATTAATAACTATGCCTCGGGCAGGGTCAAGTGGACCGGGAGCACCTATTCCTATTCCCAAAATATCTTTTTTGTTAATTTTGCTCTCACGAATTACTGTTTCTATAGAGGAATAAACCTGCTGGATAGATACCTTTACGCCTTCTTTGGCAAGCGTAGGAAGAATGACCTTGTTTTTAAGAACACCTTTCCTGTCCGTTATCCCAGTGGCGATCTTTGTGCCTCCTACATCAACACCTACAATATATTTTTTCATAATTTTAACCTGACTGTCATTATTGCATACTCTTTCAAATTTTGCAAAGGGGACACTCTCTCTTGTAACTTTTGACCTCCACTCACAGTAGCCGGGGTTTAAACCCCGGCCCTTGGCCTCCACTCACGGTAGTCGGGGTTTAAACCCCGACTACTACTATATAGGTTTCAGGTTTTAGGTGCCAGGTGTTAGAAAGAAAAATACCCACAAAACCTAGAATCTTTAACCTATAACCTGCTCTCTCACGATAATCGGTTCCTGTAATCTTCGTATCCAAATTTACGTATCACATTAACTTCATCTTTTACTGGATCATATATGGCTATTGACGGAAGACCTATTCCGTTAAAAGTATTGTTCTTCACCATAGTATAATGCGCCATATCCTTAAAAACTAGACGATCTCCCACTTTAAGAGGTTCTTCAAAAGAATATTCTCCTATCACGTCGCCCGCTAAACACGTTATCCCTCCGAGCCTATACGTATATGGATCCCTCCCGGGTGTTGAGGCGTTCTCAATTTCAGGCCTATATGGCATCTCAAGAACATCCGGCATATGTGCTGCGGCTGAAGTGTCCAGTATAGCCGTCTTCATACGGTTATCCACAATGTCCAGAACAGAAGCTATCAAAAAACCTGTATTAAGCGGGATAGCTTCACCCGGCTCGAGATATACCTCTACCCCATGTCTCTCTTTAAACCCCTGAATCAGTATGCAAAGTTTATCTACATCATAATCTTCCCGGGTGATATGGTGTCCGCCCCCAAAATTAACCCATTCCATATCTTTAATAATTTTTGAGAATTTTTTTTCTACAACTTCTAATGTCCTCTCTAAAGAATCTGCATTCATTTCACAAAGATTATGAAAATGTAGTCCCGTTATACCTTCCAAGGGCTTTTTGCTGAAATTACTATACTTTATTCCAAGACGTGAGAACGGCGCGCAGGGATCATAAAGTTTAGTTTCTACTTCAGAATGTTCAGGATTTATTCTTAGTCCGCATTTAACATTCTTTTTTTGATTATGAACACTATCCTTAAACTTTTCCCATTGCGAGAAAGAGTTAAAAATAATATGACTTGAGCACCTCAATATTTCTTCAAATTCATCCTCTCTATAAGCCGGTGCGCAAACATGAACGTTTTCGTTAAATTCTTCAGCCCCTAGACGTGTCTCGTTAAGCGAACTTGCCGAAGTACCATCCAGATAATCCCTAATAATAGGAAAGACGCTGAACATGGAAAACCCTTTCAAAGCCAATAATATCTTGCATCCCGTACGGTCTTTTACGGCCCTTAGGATCGAAAGATTCTTAATGAGAAGATCTTTATTGATCACATAACACGGCGTTTCCGTAACTTTATCTATCATGTTCATAATTCTTTAACCACCCATGGCAACCCGTGCATATTAAGTTTCTCCATAAAAGGATCCGGGTCGAATTCTTCCACATTAAACACTCCCTTACCTTTCCACTTACCCGTAAGCATCATCATTGCCCCTATCATAGTGGGTACGCCTGTAGTGTATGAAACTGCCTGGGCCTTTACCTCACGATAACACTCGGCATGATCACAAACATTATATATGTAAACTTTCTTTTTCTTTCCGTCTTTCACGCCTTCCATCATACACCCGATATTGGTCTTGCCTGTATAATTTTCACCCAAAGAAGAAGGCTCCGGCAAAACTGCTTTCAAAAATTTTAATGGTACTATGCTATCTCCGTTAAAATCAACAGGATCTATTCGTGTCATACCAACATTCTGAAGCACTTCTAAATGTTTAAGATATTCTTCACTGAACGTCATCCAAAACTTTATCCGTTTAAGCCCCTTTATATTCTTCACCAGAGATTCGAGTTCCTCATGATACATGAGAAACATTTTTTTGGGCCCCACTTCAGGGAAATTAAAAGTTTCCGATACTGAAAGAGAATCCGTTTCTATCCATTCTCCATTCTCCCAATATTTTCCGCGTTGCGTTATCTCTCGTATATTGATCTCCGGATTAAAATTTGTCGCGAATGCTTTTCCGTGCGAACCGGCATTGCAATCCATAATATCTACAGTATGTATCTCATCAAAATAATGTTTCATCGCATACGCACAAAAAATATTCGTTACTCCAGGATCAAAACCGCATCCCAAAAGAGCCATTATCCCTTTATCTTTAAATCTCTCCTGATAATCCCATTGCCATTTATAGCAGAACTTTGCCTCATCAATAGGCTCGTAATTTGCAGTATCTAAATAATCAGTACCCGTTTCAAGGCAAGCATCCATAATGGAAAGATCTTGATAAGGAAGCGCGACATTTATAACTAACTGCGGCTTAAAGTCACGTATTATAGCTACAACTTCCTCTGTCTTATCAGCATCAATTTGAGCTGTACGTATAGGTCTGTCAATCTGCCCTGCAATCTTGTCGCATTTTTCAAGCGTTCTTGAAGCTAAACATATTTTTTCAAAAACATCTTTCACTTGGGAACACTTATGTACTACTACGCCACCAACACCGCCCGCTCCGATAATTAATACCCGACTCATCTCTCTCCTCTTTTTATGGGAAGCGTCAAAACCGTGTTAACCCCCAGACTACACTTTCAGGTTCTCTGGTTCATGGTTCTTCTTTAGCTGCCAGGAAACCAGGAGATTTCGACACAAATTCGGATTTATAACTTATGTTCGCTATAGCTCCATAAGTTATATCCTCATTCGCCTCGGACATTACCCATCTATTCCATTTTTTCTAGTTTCTATACTCTCCCGAAGTATTTAAGTACCATTAAAGTAATATCATCCGACTGTTCAGCTCCTCTGGAAAATATCTTCACTTTTTCCCGAATGTCCTCTACCATCTCATGCGCACCGGCGGCGGTCAAAAGACATATTTCTTTCATCAAACTCTCTTCGGAGTATTGACATCCCTCACTACTAAGGGCTTCCGTAACTCCGTCAGTATACATAACCAGGGTATCCCCGCGTCCCAGGACGATTTTTTCATCCTTAAACACCGCATCCTCAAATTCTCCCATAACAGTCCCGGATGTGTTTTTGAGCGGACCATATTCTTTATTTCGCCTCAAGAGCATCGGCGGATTATGCCCCGCGTTAACATACAGGACCTCTCCTGTTACAATATTTAATATACCGTAGAATATAGTAACAAACATAGCCGATTGGCTGTCCCGACAAATTGCTTTATTTATATGCGTCATTACTTTCTCGGGAGACTTTACCTCTCTGGCCATAGTCCTTATAAGCGCAATAGTCATGGTCATCAAAAGTGCTGCTGGAACGCCTTTCCCGGAAACATCCCCAACAACAAAACACAGATTATCTTCATCTATAAAGAAAAAATCATAAAGATCCCCGCCAACTTCTTTTGCCGGATCGAGTATGGCATAAACATCAACCTCTTGATTTTTAGGAAAATCTTTTGGAACCATATCCATCTGGATATCATGCGCTATTTTTAGCTCTTTCTCTATCTTTTCCTTTTTGACAGTCGTTTCTGTTAATATCTTTATGTGAGTTTTAAGGTCTCCTGTCATTTTGTTAAACCCTTCCGCCAAATCCTCTATTTCGTCTCCCGTATTCACCTGGAAACGATAATCTAGATCTCCTTTCCCAACGACTTTGATCCCTCTATCCAGATCCAAAATAGGCCGTGTTATTTTTCTAGATAATCGGTATGCCAAGCCTACCACAGCCAGTATGGTTAAAATAAAAATGATCAATATCGTGCCTTCTATACTTCTAATATGTCTGTTTATTTCCCGATTTACATCATCCGCGGTAGAGATGATCTTGCTTTGCGCATTCATGGCCGGGCTAATTATCTCCTTAACAGGCATAACCAGTCCCAAGCTCCATTCCATGTTCATTATAGGCGCATAAGCTATATACTTTTCTTCTCCTTCGAATTTTGCGCGGCCTATCCCCTTCTTGCCGCTTATCATACTTTTTATAATGCTTTTAAATTTAGGGTCACTATCGCTTAAAAGATTTTCAGTGGTATATACTTCGTCCCATCTTGTATCTCCGGCATCCAGCCCAGGACGTGCAACAATATTCCCGTGTTTATCTAAAAGAACCGCATATCCTTCTTCCCCTATCTGTGTGCTTAGAATATCCTCACACATAACCTTAAGCGTCATATCTATTTCCACAACTCCCAAAAGCTTATTATCCATTCCATAAAAAGGAACAGCACAGGTTACAATAAGATCTTTAGTGGCAACATGTATATAGGGTTCGGTCCATATAACTTCTTTCTTGTCTGCGGCCTTTTTATACCAATGTCTCTCTCTGTAATCGTATGAAGCGGCCCTTCCTGTCCTCCAAGGATAGCTTCTGAAAACACCTGTCTCTGTGCCCATGCACACGGTGTTTATATTAGGATCATTTTCACAAATGATCATGAAGGCTTTATCCATATTTCCGGAAAGATCAATATCTCCCCTTACGCTTTCTTCATCAACTCCGGGAGCCAAAGTATAAACCGAATGTTCTTTGATATTATCCGGTTTTTCGTTCTGGCTATACGACTTAAGCGTTCCACGCACCGCCGGAGTCTTCCACAGATAAGCAGCGAACCCGCCGACTATTTTAACTTCTGTTTCCACTTTCTCAAAAAGCGTACTGCTTAATGCTGCTTGATCCTCGACAAGTTTGAGAAGATTTTTTTCAGCCTGGTTTTCCAGGCTTTTTATACTATCCTCAACCGCGTTCTCTCCCAAAGAAAGACTTTTCTCTAAAGCGCATTGCCCTAGATCCTTCATTCCCACAAAGACTGTGTATGCAAATAGTCCAAGAGAAACAAGAGACACTCCCAAGAGCGCTCTTAATATTTTGTTCCCGATACCATGCTTAGGTTTACTTTTCACGTTAAATCACTCTCATTCTGAATAATCTTTAAACCGCTTATTCCGTCTCTTCGTTCTCTTATAATATTATATATCATTTTTATAGTAAATAAGTATTTTTCACGCTGCTCTTTATTTAAGATTATCTAAAAAAAACGGAGAGCAATTACCCGTCTTTACGAGTACATTTCTCTCCGACCAAAACTCGACCTTTGTCAAAACTATTTATTATCCAATATAGTTTTAACGGTTTCAACTATTTCGTTCTCAAAAAAAGGTTTATAAAGACCCTTGCTTTCTCCGCCTTCTTCCACGAACCTCATTTCACTGGCTATGGTATTCTTGTCAACTTTGCCCGTCATAAAAACCACCGTGGCATCAGGTCTCACGCTCTTGATCCGCTCACATACTTCTACTCCGTCACCTTTGGGCAAAATAAAATCAACAAAAATGATATCATATATTTTTTCCCGGACCTTATCCAGGGCTTCGTCTCCGCACAATGCGTAATCAACTTCATATCCCTCGGTTTCCATCTCTTTCTTGAGCGCAATGCACACAAGTTTATCGTCATCTATTACAAGTATATTCCGCTTACCCATCGCACTCTCCTTTTCACATTAAACAATCACCTGGTTATTATACCAAAAAAAAGGGGAATGCAATACCTCAATTTACATTTAAAAAATTAGGGACGCTGCCCGATTAACTGGCTTTCTTTTGCCTTATTAATCGGGCAGCGTCCCTAATTTCGTTCCTAAAACTGCTACATATTACTGTATATTGTCAGCAAGAGCACTCCAAGGCCATTTTTCATCAAATGCTAGACCTTTAGTGTCTTTAGGATTGGCCATATAAAAAGTACCCATATCAACGGCACCATCCATTTCACGACTGGCGAAATACCATAATCCTTTAACTATACCAAGATCCGGAGCTCCGTCTTTAATGCCCTTAACTATCTGACCAGGGATCTCAACTACGCCGAATACAGTATTTCCTATACCTCTTAAAAGTTTGTTTCCGATCGGCTTAAGAGCGCCATTTACAAGATTCGGATCGAATATATCATACGCTGTTCCTTCTTCCCAAGCATACTCCGCATCAAGAGGAATACCTACACCGTCATTGTCTGCATTGTCTGCCGCCCAGAATCCGGCTACATCTCCAACACCCGAAAGTGTTCTACCTGTAGCGTCGCCGATACCTTTAAAAACACCACCAACAGTACCCAATATCTTATTGTTTTCGTTCCCCGCAAAACCTCTATTGTATCCCTTGACTATCTGTACCGGCAATTCTATCCAACCGGTCACAACATTCACAACACCTCTGAAAAGTTTTTGACCCATTCCCGTCAAAAGCTCTTCCGGTGTAGCATGAGCTAGTCCGGATGTCATTAATATGACCGACATAATAAGAACACACACTAATTTTTTGTTCATTCCCGCTCCTTTCTGCACTTTTTTACTAAACAATCACAATATTATACGGGTATTGTAATACCCTTCTTGCAAAATGTAAATACTAAAATAAGAATATTTTGTGCCTCGGTTTATTCTATTGGGTGGGGCTTCTCCTCTATTGCTATTTTTGCTCCTCGGTCTTCTCTTCTTTTTCCATATTCCTCATACCTTCAAGGGCATTTTCAAGATGCTCTGATATTATTTCCATCATCTTTTTATCCCCTTTATTCTGGTATAGTTCCATAGCTTTCTTTATATTTATCACTGCCAGATTATGTTCACCTGTTTGTGCATAAAGAGAAGCGATAACATAATAAGCTTCCGGATGATCCGGGTTCTTCCTAATAGCCTCATAACAATAATACTTGGCATTTTCAAGATCTTTCATCTTTTCATAATTATCAGCTAACAGAAGATGGGGCCTGATATTGAACGGTTTGGCCTTTACAGCTTTTAGATAATACGGGGTGGCCTCTTTAGTACCATGATAAAACTTCCCTAGAGCCTGTTGCGCTTCGGAAGAATATCTGTCGACCCTTAAGGCTTTTGAAATATTTTCCCGAGCTTCTTCTTTCTTCCCTAAAGCTAGATATGCCCTGCCTATTTCATTATAGACCTTGGATGAAGTAGGATCTAGTTCAGCCGCTTTATTGAGCAAGGGAAGCGCATCGTTGGGAGACTGATCTATATCCATCATGATCTTACCCAAATAGTAATAATCCTCCGAATCGTCTTCTGCCGGGACTGCCATGGCCCTTCTATAATATAGTTCGGCCTGCTCCCTGTATCCGGACATTGAACAAAATTTTATGACATCATAATATGCCCGCAGATAACCCGGATCTATTTCTATGGCTTTTTTTGCATATCTTATCGCTTCCCATACATTGCTTGTTTCATAATAAGATTCCGCCATGTCGGTGCAAAGCTCCGCATCATTCGGCCTTTTCCTGATATCCTTTTCAAAATACTCCAAGGCCTTCTGGAAACGATAATCGTTAAAATACCTTTTCCCTCTGCTTCCCCCTATCTCTATAGCTTCCGCGGGAGCGGCCATATTCAACCCCTGAAGTAATACGATCAAAAGCAGAACTATCCTCATTGATCACCATCCTTTGTCACACACCACAATATTGATTTCACTACATACAAACTAATCCCATACATTCTAGATTGATTAGACAAAAAAGTACATCGAAAAAACAGTTCATAGTTCGTTAGAGGTTAGACAATTGACTGTTGACTATTGACCATTGACTAAGAATTACTGATGCGCTAAGTTCCCGGGGACGTTCCATTTAGTACCACCCCTCAATCTTACAAACGTCCCGATCTTCTTAAGTAGCTGGGGTTTAAACCCCAGCTACTTAAGAATGACCTATATGAAAAACCAGATCCTCCGCGTTACATATCCTTATATTATATTTTTTCTGAGATTATTTGTTCAAGTTTTTCAGGAAGCTCCATGACAAGATCACGTATCTGGTCGCGTACTTTTCTGTAGCACGAGAGGATTTCTTCTTCTGTTTTGGCGTCTATAGCCATTTTGGGAGGGTCATCGAATCCAACATGCACTATCTTGGACTTGCCAGGAAACTGCGGGCATGTTTTATCGGCATGCCCGCAAACTGTTATCACATAATCGAACTCTATGTCGATCAGATCTTTGACCGATTTGCTCTTTTGTGATGAGATATTCACTCCCGCTTCTGCCATCACTTTTACTGCGCGCGGGTTAAGCCCATGGACTTCTATCCCTGCCGAATACGGCTCAACGGATTCTCTTTTTAGATGCCTGGTCCACCCTTCGGCCATCTGACTTCTGCAAGAGTTCCCGGTACACAAGAACAATATTTTTATTTTAGAATTATTTTTTCTCATAGTTCATAGTTGGTAGTTCATAGTTTGTAGTCTATAAACCCGTTGCGACCCCCGCTGCTTCGCTTTGCGAAGCAAAGCGACGGGGGGAAACAATCTCTGTCAATTGCCTATAGTCCAATCTTCCTTAACTTATGACTTCTACTGGCCGAAACACGGAGGTTTCACTGCACTTCGCTTGTGGAACCTGTAGGTAAATCTAAAGCAGTTTAACACGGTTTCGGCACACCTCGGACATTACCTGCCTGCCGTCAGGCAGGCGTCCTCGGCGCCTCTACCTTCTCAACTCCCATCATATCTTCGATATCTCTATCTGCGTCACCCGTCGGTTTGATTCCAAACTTTTCAACCAGAACATTTGCTACATTGGGAGAAAGGAATGCCGGCAGCGTCGGTCCTAACCTTATGTCTTTCACTCCAAGATAAAGAAGTGCCAAAAGGACAGTAACCGCTTTTTGTTCATACCAAGCAATATCAAACGCTATCGGCAAATCGTTTATATCCTCAAGCCCGAAAACTTCTTTAAGTTTTAATGCGATTACAGCAAGTGAATAAGAATCATTACACTGCCCCGCATCAAGCACTCTTGGTATGCCTCCTATATCTCCTAACTCAAGTTTATTGTATCTGTATTTAGCGCATCCTGCTGTTAATATAACGGTATCTTTAGGAAGCTTCTCGGCAACTTCCGTGAAATAACTTCTCCCTTTTTGTCTACCGTCACATCCTGCCATGACTACAAATTTCTTTATAGCACCTGTTTTCACCGCTTCCACAACCTTATCAGCAAGAGCCAGTACTTGTTTATGTGCGAACCCACCCACAATAGCGCCCGTCTCTATCTCTCGAGGGGCGTCACATGTTTTGGCAAGTTCGATTATCTCGGAAAAATCTTTCTGCCCATTTTCTTTTCTTTTGGTAATATGCTTAACACCTGGATATCCGGCGGATCCTGTCGTAAAGATTCTCGCGCGATAAGTATCTGTTACAGGCGTAATACAGTTCGTCGTCATTAAGATGGGACCATTAAATGAGTCAAACTCTTCGTTCTGTTTCCACCAAGCGTTACCATAGTTTCCTATAAGGTGAACATACTTTTTAAATCCAGGGTAATAATTCGCTGGAAGCATTTCGCTATGAGTATAAACATCCACACCTGTACCTTCTGTCTGCTGCAAGAGTTCTTCTAGGTCTTTAAGGTCATGGCCTGAAACTAATATCCCAGGATTTTTATTCACACCAATATTCACTTCAGATATTTCAGGATTCCCATAGGCAGAAGTGTTTGCCTCATCCAAAAGAGCCATTGTTGCTACAGCTGTTTCTCCTGTTTTCATGACCAGACTTACTAACTCATCCACAGAAAGTTCCCGAGTAACGTCAGAAAGCACCTTTATAACATTCCGGTATATATCTTCCTTCTCATATCCCAAAACCGACGCGTGCTGTGCATAAGCGGCTATACCCTTTGTCCCGTAAACTGCAAGTTCTCTTAAAGATCGTACGTCTTCATTCTCTTCAGAAAGCACCCCAACTTCTTTGGCTTTTTCTTCAAATTCTTCTATACCTTTAGGATCCCAAGTTACTGCATCATGAAAACCGGATGTATCAATAGATCCTCTAAGCCGATTTCTAACCTCAAGAGCCTCTTTTATAAGCATTATTATTTTGTCATCATCAAAATTCGCATTGGTAATAGTTGAGAATAGAGCGCCTGTTACAAACCTTCCGGTTTCATTAATATCTTTATCGTCCTTTTCCGATAATATAGAGATACCTTTAAGGACATAGAGCAAAAGATCCTGAAGATTAGAAGTTGTAGGCTTCTTTCCGCAAACCCCGGATACTGTACATCCCTGATTTTTTGCACTTTCCTGACATTGATAACAAAACATGATACTTCCCCTCCTCGTTAAAATAGAACTTAAAAAACAAATAGCTTAATGATACTATTATAGTATCATTAAGCTATTTGTCAAGCTTTATTATTCCCCGTCTAACTATATAAGCAGTGACCAGTCTCCAGCTACCTAGTCACCGGTGACCTGGGGACCTGGAAACTGATGACTTGTGATTCTATGTCCCATTATCAGGGCGGGGTAACCCCGCCCCTACTACGAACTCTGAACTACCCACTATGAACTATCTCTTTACTCTTTATTCCCAAAAAGTGATGAAATAGACTTTATAGCTTCTTTTGCCGTATTGTTCTCTGCTCCGCTACTGACAGATGTTTCGCCGGCCTCTTTTTTAAAAACGTTTCCCAAAGCTTTAAGACCCTGTTCCTTGATTTGATTAGCCAAATACGGCTTAACCAGATCCATCAGAGATTCTTGGAACCCTTCAAATTTAGGGTTACTAGTAGTTCCCGTTATCTCAAACTTAAATTTAGCCGGATCTACCTGATTAAGCGCTTCGCATATAGCAGAAAGCGGTACCATCCCTATCATTGCATTTCCCCCGGATGGAGACACGTTCTGACCCCTCAAAGATAGTGAATTTTTGGAATTCAGTTCTTCATTTACTATATTCGTCGTGGAATTTATAGATATCTTTCCTTTTGAGAAAGAAACCGGTAGTGAATCTTTATAGATAAAACCGGTAGCTGCCAGATCTATATCTTTTGCAGAAATTGTACAATTTATGTACTGTTTATCATTTTTCAAAGATTGAGAATAATTAAGATCAAAACTACCTGCATTTTCACCATTACTTTCCAAGCGTCCCGAAACTTTCATAACATCAAATCTAGCGCCTCTCGTTGGATCCACGCCCAGATTTTTTATAACTACCGAAGCTCTATCCAGCACTATTCCTTCACCCGAAGAAGGCGCGAGATCTATTCGTGAATTCTTTATTACCAAATCTTTTATTTGAAAAACATACTCATCACTTAAAGTCTTAAAGAAAACGCGTCTACCTTTAGGCAGCGCCTCTACATCCTTCTTTATTTTATTCGCGCTTACTTGAGCTTCCTTATCTTCTGCTACGGCTTCTTTAGATGTCTTACTCTTAATCATGGAATAAATTTTCGAAAACCAGTCTTTTTTACTTCTAAGATCGCCTCTTGAAGATTTTTTCTTTTCATCTGTCTGTGCTAGTTTCTGAACATTAAAACTTCCGTCTGGCTCCGTTTTAACATCTATTTCGGCACCGGATATGCTTAATCTTGAAACAACAATCTGTTTTGCCAAAAGCCTGAGCAGACTGACTCTGATAGACGCTTTTTTAACACGTGCCATACTCTCGCTAGTACTGTCCGGATCGAATACTTTTAGATTCGACATTGATGCAGATAAAGTTAATGGCCATACATTAACTTTTCCGATATCGATCTTTGCTGCTGAATGTTTATTAACATTTTCAACAATAATTTTGCCTAGTATAGGTGAAAGAACCATTCCAAAAGCTACCTGAAAAATAACTAACACGCCTATAAATATCCCGGCTCCTTTGACATTAAGTATTTTCATATTAACCATTGCTCCTCAGTTTTCCAATAAGACCAACCAGTTTACTTACTAGTGGTATTTTCATAAACCATTTAACTATTTTTGAGTTCTTAATTTTGTCAAAATATTTGGTCCGCAGAACTACTATTCCTTTTTTTGCGCCCAAATAAACCGGGTAAATTAGTGCGCATGATATAAGTAGCCCTCCGCTTACAAGGGTGTTATTAAGATCAAGAAGTGCAAGTACCGGAAAATGTGTTATTATTCTCCATACCGGCGTTAAAAAATCCATATTTATTAGAACAATTCCTCCTACTGTATCTGCTAGGCTGCTAACACCTAAAACATATAAGAGTTTAAACAAGGGGAGTACCAACATAGCTGCAAGCCTATTGATTTTAAAAACGAATAGGAATATAAGCGCAAGGATGGCTAAAGGACCGTTCAGGGGAAGAAATCCTATGATCATCCCCATACATACTCCTGCTGCTACTTCACTTTCAGAAACATTCGAGCTGAAAAGTTTCACTATCTTTACGGGTAAGTTTAAAAAAGGTATCATACGCTTGGTTCCTCCTTCTTTTTTGTCAAAAATCTAAACACTTTCTTTAGAAATCCAAACATGGTTCTTAAAAACCATATCGAGAATACAATAAAAGATATAACCAGCACTCCGGCTATGACAGGATGTGTCGCAATAAGCCAAAGCGCAACTACTACAAGAGTATCTTCCGAAAGACTCGCCAAGGAATTTGTAAAAGGTTCCGGTGAAGTGTTAATGGCAACACGTGTTGTAGCCTTGGTAAGATGAGAATCCAAAGCAACGGTTCCTCCTAGAAGCGCTAAAGAAAGTGCACGGCTTCACCTGATCCTTGCGGTGCCTGCATATACCATAAAAGCAGCACCGACAGGCCTTATAAAGGTATGCACCGTATCCCGGGCAGAATCAACATATGGTATTTTATCCGCGAAAAATTCTATCAGAAACAGCAAAACGGCTACGGTTATCACCAAAGGATGTGACAAAACATCGAGTTTTCCGGGAAGATCTATAAGTCCGGCTTTACCGGCTATTCCAAGACCTGCCACCGTAAGATAAAGATTTATCCCCGAAGCCCATGAACCTCCGAGAAGCAGACCCAAAGCATTCACTTAATACCCCCATTCCCCACATTATACTACCAGCTCGCGTTCTTGCAACCCCAATAATCATACCGTAGCCCATAGACTATCACTAGTGTCCCGTTGTTTTTTTAGTTTTTTTTGTAATTCACGTAATTATAACAAGATGGAACAAAAATGTCTGTAATCGATTTGAAATCAATTCTATACTATGACCATTCCAACATCAACATAAAAGGAGTGGTCAATGAATTCCGGCAAAATGATCTTTTCTCAAATCATGGATTTTATGCCCATGAACGAGTTTCGCAAATGTGTCGATCGATACAACGGAAATTACAAAGTACGAAAATTCTCTTGTCTCGACCAATTTCTATGCATGGCATTCGCCCAACTGACTTTTCGCGAAAGCCTACGCGATATCGAAGTATGTCTTCGTTCTATGAGCAACAAAACGTATCACATGGGTATTCGCTCAAGAATATCCCGCAATACTTTGGCTCGTGCAAACGAAACACGAAATTATCAAATATACTCGGACTTTGCTCAAGTGTTAATTCGTACTGCTCAAAAATTATATATCAACGAACCCTTTGGCGTAGACCTAAAACAAACAGTCTATGCTTTAGACGCAACAACTATAAATCTATGTCTCGCTTTGTTCCCCTGGTCACATTTTCGACTAAAACAAGGTGCCATCAAACTGCATACTTTATTAAATCTTCAAGGCAACATCCCTTCATTCATAAGGGTTACAGCTGCCAAAGTTCCAGATGCTACAGTCTTGGGCGAGATACAACCAGAAGCCGGCTCCTTTTATATTTTAGATCGAGGATATATCGATTTTTCACGACTCTATACATTGCATCAAGCTTTATCATTCTTTGTTGTAAGAAGCAAATCACGTATCGTATATCGAAGAATTCGTTCTCACCCTATCGACAAATCAACTGGACTAAGATCGGATCAAACAGTTCATATCGGTTCACTTCGGGGTGTCGCAAATCACTATCCAGAAAAAATACGCCGAATCCGATTCTACGATTCCACAAACAACAATTACTTAACCTTTTTAACAAACAATTTTACTCTACCAGCTTTAACCATATCAGAACTATACAAAAGTCGGTGGCAGATAGAATTGTTTTTCAAATGGATAAAACAACATCTACGTATAAAAGCATTCTATGGTACATCCGAGAATGCGGTAAAAACACAAATATGGATAGCAATCTCGGTTTATGTTTTAATAGCAATAATTAAGAAAGAACTAAAAATGGAGCAAAGTCTCTATACAATTTTACAGTTTTTAAGTGTTACCCTTTTTGAGAAAACCCTTATTTTACAGGCCTTTGAGAACGTTGAGCCCCAAAAAATAATAGGTGATTCTCATAACCAGTTATTAATGTTCGACTTATAACGGGACACTAGTGATAGACTATAGACCATTGACTATGGACTTTTTACATTTACACATTTAACATTACACAAACTTGCACCTTCTAACTTCTCGCATCGGTCATTCTCTGACTATAGTCAATGGTCTATGGTCAATAGTCCAATAATGTCCCTCGTCTTTCTTCTTTCTGACCTCTAACCTCTAACTTCTACCCTCTGATCGTCAAAACGGGGACGTTTTGCCCACCTCGGACATTACCTGCCTGCCGTCAGGCAGGCGTCCTCGGAGCCTTCCCCGCAAGATATCCTGTTGAGAATGCTGCCTGTAAATTAAATCCTCCGCTTGCGCCATCAACATCAATGGTTTCTCCCGCAAAATATAACCCTCTTATCTTTTTTGACTCCATTGTCTTGGGATTAATATCTTTGATAGACACCCCGCCGCGTGTAATTTGAGCTTTATCAAAAGACCCCGCTTCTAGAACGAAGAACCTTAAACCTTTGAGATTCCCTACTAGCATCTTTCTTTCGGGACCTGTAACCTGATTAGCTTTTTTATCCGGACTTATCCCGGTAAGTCTAATTATAAAATCGGTCAACCTTTCCGGAATTATCCCCTTGAGAACATTTTTTATATTCTTGCCAGGTGAACCCGCTATCGTATCCGATAACACCTTTTCCAGGTCTCTAGGGGATCTATCAGGAAACACATCTATTTCTACAGAGACTTTCTTTCCTAGAGCTATCCAATCGATCGCCTTATATGAGGAAGACAGTGCCGCCGGACCTGTAATCCCATTTTTAGTGAACATTAAACTGCCTTGTTCGGATATATATTTTGATCCACCGGACCTATAAATAAGCTGCGCTCCATCCAAAGATAATCCTTCCAGGCCTTGAAACAATGTACCTTCTAATCTAAGGGATACAAGACCGGGCCTTACAGCTACAATTTTATGTCCTAAGGTTTCAGCAATTTTCATTCCGTCACCCGTAGATCCCGTCCCTTTGTAAGAAAGTCCTCCTGTAGCAAGAACTGTTTTCTTCCCCGCTATCTTATTCCCATCTGAAAGAATAACTCCGCAAACAAGATCCCCTTCCAAAATAACATCTTTGACAGATCTTTCATAGAGTATCTCAAGATTAAGCTTCTCTATCTCTTTTTTTAGAATATCAAGAACCGTTGATGCTTTATCCGTAACCGGAAAAACTTTCCCGTCTTCCTCGACCTTTGTTTTCATCCCTCTTTCATAAAAGAACCTTAAAAGGTCTTTATTGTTAAAAACTTTAAACGCGTCTCTCAAAAAATTGCCCGTATCGAAAAAGTGCTTGATCAATTGATCCGGCTCACAAGCATTCGTCAAATTACATCTTCCGCCGCCTGTTAAAAGAAGTTTCCTTCCAAGTTCAGGATTTTTTTCTATAAGTATTACTTCACTACCTGATAAAACAGCACTAATTCCTGCCATCATTCCTGCGGGCCCTCCACCGACTATTATCACCATTTATTGTTCATCTCTCCGTTTCCAAAGGATAAGTATAAGAGGTACAGCAAAGTAAAGGCTGACACCCATACGAGGTTGAAAAAAAGATACCAACCCTGCCAGCAAAGAGACTACGGGTATAAGCATATTTCTCTTACCATAGAATTTTACCGTTTCAACATCCATGTTTTCATTCACAAACCTATGTTTATGCGAAACATATATCCAATGCCCAAAAAATGTAAGTCCTGCTAAAAGAAGATTGCATTCAAAAAGTATCGCCGCAGGTCTTACGTTCCCATAATCTCCGAGTATTACCGAGGAAAACGGGATCAAGGCTATAAACATAAGTGCAATTATGTTTATGAAGATCGCTATCGCATCGACTTTTTTTATAAAATGGAACTGACGATGGTGCAGGTACCAGAAAGTACCCAAAATAATAAAACTTTCCATATAATGCAAAAGATCAGGAAGATAGGTCTTCATCATATCCATAAGATCTTTTTCTTTGATCCCGGGAACAGGCTGCTGAAATAACGTTTCAAAACTCAATATTAATATTGTCATCGCTATAGCGAAAATTCCGTCACTTAAAGCTTCTATCCTGCCTGTCTTAAACCCCATATCTCTATCCATATAAGTATCTCCTTGGCATTCAATCTCGTGACTCGTAATCCGTGATTCGTTGTTCGCGCTTCGTAAACCGTGAACAGTAAACAGTACTAGTAGCTGGGGTTTAAACCCCAGCTACTAGTACCCTCTAACCTCTATCTTCTATCCTCTTTCTCCTACATCTCTCCCCTGGATAATCCTTGAGCAAGGATATTCTGGATAAGATTATTATAATTCGTTCCCGCTCGCTGGACTGATTCGCCGAATTCATCCTCTTTATCAAGGCAGGGATTGGCATTAGCTTCGAGTATGAATATATCCCCTGCGGGACTAAGCCGCAGATCAAACCTTCCATATCCATCAATACGCAAAGCCCTATAAGCTCTTTTACAAACACTTACTATCTTCTCCTGTATGCCTTCCGGGAGACGTCCGGCAAACTCGTTCTTTATTCCCCATTTCTTCCTGTATTTGTTATCCCATTTAGCCTTGTATGTAGCCAACTTAGGTTCGTCATCCGACACCTGAAGAAATTTCATCTCTCTTATCGAAAATGTCTGCAAACGTTCACGTCCCATCACACTCATATATAATTCTCTTCCATTTATATACTCTTCCGCCATAGCATCCATATTAAATTTTTCGTGGATAAACTCCACTCTCTCCTCAAGATCTTTTTCATTATCAACAAACGACGCTTGAGATATCCCGGTAGATGCCTCCTCTTGAACAGGCTTAACAATAATAGGAAAATTCAATCTTTTAGGACGGCGGATCTTCTTCCCTTTTCTGAAAATTGTAAAACCGGGTATCTTGATCCTGTGGTATTTTAATATTTTTTTCGTAATAACCTTATTATTGCAGATCATAAGCCCTGCGGGACCGCATCCGGTATAGGGGATATTTAAAAGTTCAAGAAATGCCGGTATGTTTTTGTCAAGATGCGCTTTCCCCCGAAATATCTCCGTAAGGTTGAAGACAATATCCGGTTTATTTTCGTTGATTTTAGACATAACCAATCCTATGTCGTCATAGATCCCGAGAGTACTTACTTCATGCCCTAGTTCCTCCAGTGCCTTGCATACGGAAGCCTCAGTATTCCAGCCTTCCGTCTTGAACGCTTCGCTGAAATCCTGATCTTCAGGCGGAGTGCCCGCTGAATCAAAGAGAACCAAAACTTTTAATTTCTTCATTTCTTACCCCTATATTTACCGGTATAGATGTAATTCATTATCTGCGTCGTAACATAAGTCGTCACTTTAAGAATATCCCCGGTCTTGTCTTTGCCGGTTTTTAATCCTAGATGCCGGCATCTGTCGATAACATCTTTTAGCAGCCTATTTATAATAAACTTCTTCTCGCCCGTCCATAAAGCAACTTCATCAAGCATATCTTTCCTGTGATGCTTGATAAGCTTAAATGCCTTTTCTCCTTTACCGTCTTCTTCTTTATCCGTAAATATTTTCATTAAATGCATATCATGAAAATCAGGATAACTCTCCTCATACAATTTCTTTTTACGTTTATAATGTGTTTTTAAAGTTGTCTTGAGCTTTGAAGCCTGCCAGAACTTTTCTCCTTTAGCTACTTTGGGCTTCTTGTCCGAGATCTCTTTCATTAATTTATCTACATACTTAAGTTTTGCTAAAGCTTTCCATCCCTTATATTTCTTTTCCCAATCCGATTCGGGGTCCAGCCACACAGCGAACGTTTCGGCAAAATCCTCATCCGGATGATATTGTGCATACCAGTCCTCCAAATGCCTGACAAAACTTTTACTATACGGTCTGTATTTATACCGGTCTCCATATTCCGCGGAAAACTCTCCAAAGATCTCACGCCATTTTTTTCGCCCGTGAAGACGATACGCATAGTTTATTGCATGTCCCGCCTCGTGACGCAAAAGCTGCATACAACTTTTTTTATCTCCTCCTTCGATCTCAAGCATCATTGTCTGTTCAAGTTTCCTAAGACGCGGATGTGTCAAAAAGAATGCTATGCCAATAACCGGCTCACCGTCAGGGCATAGCCACTCATCGGCTACATAACATGGAGGGTGTATTGTTATACCTTTTTCGTCAAGTTCCTTATAAAGCTGCGCAACACAATTCTCGAGCCAGGTATCTTTTATTCCAAGACCAAGATCACACATCCTGACCGACAGCAACTCTTCGTCACTCATATTATCAATATTGATATGTTTACGTTTTTCCCCCGACATCTACCGACCTTTATCCTTTATCCTTAATCCTTTATTCTTTAGACACTTTTATTATATCTTCTACTGCATCCACCCACACCCTATCATCGTGACGTGCGTCTCTAAAACACCAGTATTCGGCGCCCCATAAAAATATAACCTTGAACCCCAACTCATAAAATTCTTTAATATCCTTTTCCAACATTAACGGCTTGCTTGTAACAGGTCTTTTCTTGTCCTTATAAACAAGGTGTCCCGGTTCCCATGGTTCAGCCTGAAATTCTACGATCCACGCGTCTTTCCCGGCTTCTTTCACGCGTTCAATAAGTTTAGAAAAGTATTTCCTGCGCGACGTTCCTTTAGACCTAAAATAAAGTTTTAATCCCCAGAGATCATGCCCTACTATAGGATAAACGTTAAGTCCCAGAATATCACACAGCTTAAGGTTCTCTTTTATAGGATCATGTCTCACCGAAAGATCTGCCAAAAAACGCAATAAACCGTTAGGATATGTAGCCGCAGTTAAAATGATCTTTCTTTTTCCGGCATCAATTTTCCTTACAAGATCAACTTCTTTTTCAAGGAAATCCCGGCCTATATACCAATATTCCCCTCCAAAACGGTTAAGCGCTTCGTTCTCAACCTGCCAATAATGTATTATCTTTCGGTCGTTATACCTTTTAACGGTTTTCTCAATAAATTTAAGCGTCCGTTCCCGAAGATACTCTTGCTTGGATGCATCAGAATTCCCGCTAAGCGAGATATTATCCTTTATCCAATCGGGAATAAAATATTCGGGCCAACGAGGAGCTTTCATGCCTACGGTAAGTACGATAGGTATATTTTTTCTTGCAGCTTCGTCTATTTGCCAATCAAGCTCAGTAAAATCATATACATCTTTTTCCTTCTCTATATCACTCCAATAAGCCCCCACTCGTATAATACTAAACCCCATATCCAGCACTGAAAGATATGTTTCCCGGGGATCCATCTCAAGATACTCGCTTTGCCGCGAACTGTAAGTTGTCCCTATACTCAAAGAATTTTCAGAAAAAACGCAGGGACTCTGCAACAAAAGAATTAGCAGCGTTATACATGTTACTCTTAAATATACGTTTTTCTTTATGGAGAGATTATTGTTCATTTTTTTCGTGGCTTAGCTGACACAGATACGCAGGCTAACCACGGAACCTGCAAGTGTATCAGAGAAGAATAACACGGTTACTTTCCGGAAGTCTTATTGTTCATTTTTTTCTTTTTTATCAACGCGGCCTTTGTCCGTGACCCAGAACGTCATATACTTACCCATCATAAGCCTGGTCTGAGCGTCCAATGCGGGTAGGGCGCTTAAGAACACTATCGTGAACGGCACTAATAACCATTCAAACGCGTAACCTATTCTTTTCAGCACGGAATGCTTTTCTTTCTTGGGAGGCAGAAGACACAAGCTCAGCACTATACTGGCCGCCATGGATAATGACGCAAGATGAAATATCATTCCCGATATTCTCGGCGCGGTGTAATAAAGAACGGAGTGAGAGAACTCTCTGCCCGCGAACACCGCCGGGAGCCATCCTATAAAGGTCAGCAGGAACGCCCATGTAGTCCACGCGATATGCCCTTCAAACAATTTAAACGTATATCTGAACTTGTCGTATAATCCTATTTTCCTGCTCTTGATAAACGCTCTCATAACTATCGGGAAATTCTCAACACCCCAGGCCCATCGTCTTCTCTGTTTATAAACATTAACTACTGTCTGCCACCATGTGTCCGCAACCACAGCATCCATTGAAAGCGTTATATACATCGGCACTACCCGATAATCACCGTTATAATGTACGAAAGCTTTCCAGAATATAGCAGAATCATCTGATATCATATCTACCGGCCAGTATCCTACCTCTACCAAAGCTTTAAAGCTCATACTGTGACTCGAGAACGTAACAAGCTTCTCCGAATTAGTGGACTCTATCAGCTGAAAGAAAGATGATCCCGTCTCAAGCACCCTGGTTATACCCGGGGCGTCCCATATATTGTTGTTATAAACCGGTATCGGCTGAAAACTCGCGCGTTCTCTATCGGGACAACTGAGGAAATAATAAGTGAGGCCCGCGAAATAATCACGGGTAACCACTGTATCCGCATCGAAACACGACGCGACCACATTCTTGAAAGGTATATTCTTCTCTTTAAGGTATTCAGCCGCTCTTGCCGCCGCAAATGAAGTATTTGCTCCTTTGACTCTGGCTTCTCCGGGTACACTGTCGGGATGCACGGCAACGATAAGATTCAGAAATTTTCCTTTATACTTATCGGCTATTTCCATGACCCCTTCTGAAACATCTTTGCCGGCCCTTTCTTCAAGAGCCAGGATCACAATTATCCTCTCAGTCGGGAAAGAGCCCTCGGCAATACTTTTTATTCCCGGTTCTACTATATCACGCGTCTCCTTGGCTACCGGGATGATAACCGCATGGTATACATCGTTCGAGGAAGGATGTTTTTGTAAAGATCTTTTGAGAACCTCGATATCCTTTATATGCTCGGATAAGGATAACCTATCTTCTTTTCCTGTGCCGGATTGGTCCTTTTTGATCTCTCCAAGATATTCATCAATATTATCGATACCCCTGACTCTCTCCATCCAATCGGTCTTTTTTTCCGAAGAAAGTCTAAAATAAGATAAAATCAGAAATAGTGTCATATACAAAAGACGCAGGAGCCAGTAGAGATCGAATGCGATCACAATAACAGCGGCCGCTAACGGTTTTAAAAAAGACAATCCCGCCATACCCAGGATAATGCTCCAGCTTACCGCCCCCGGCAAGATCTCAAAGATCCGCTGCTGGGTTCTTTCCTTTGGGTTAAGTCCGCTGGCCGAAAAATTAAAATCCATCTTGCTCCTTGATCGTGACTCGTGAACCGTGACTCGTGAACCGTGATTCGTGACTCGTGGCTCGTGAACCGTGGCTCGTAACTCGTGAACCGTGAT
>Ga0208904_1000061_pt1 | contig 97944 bp, 81 predicted proteins | sample AntAceMetag02UKB_FD_184774 | JGI IMG/M metagenome (GOLD analysis project Ga0208904, IMG submission 184774) | Saline lake microbial communities from Ace Lake, Antarctica - Antarctic Ace Lake Metagenome 02UKB (SPAdes) (version 2) | ecosystem: Environmental > Aquatic > Non-marine Saline and...
CTACGACCTTGCGGGCAATGGGTTGATCCCCACGGATGTGGGGGGAAGTCATAGTCTCTAAGGTAGGTTGTCCTGTCCTTTTGGCTGGACGTGGGGTGGGCAGGAGACACCGGAGAGGCACGATCTCTGCAAGTACCCGTTCAAAGGATAGGTTCTACCAAGCCCAATTGAAAATCAGGCACCAGAATGTCCTATGGGGTTTCCAAAGAGCTGCAACCCCTACTACGCAGTTTCACCCGTAAGCCAACCCTCTACCTCTGCCAGGTTCCCACCACCGCGGGCCACCCCGTCCCTCACAGCCACGAACCCAGTCTGTCCAGGTGCCTTGTACACGACCCCTTCCCGGTGGTGGAAGATGGCGGCTCTGTAGCCTGTCGCCATGTGCTCCACACACTCACGGGGGGACAAGACCCACACATCTCCGAGCTGGAAGAACACCAACCCCTGGATGTAGACCCCCTTCTTTTGCACCTTCACGTCACCACAGGAGAGCACGAAAACGACCATGCCGGTGAGAGAATCCATGCGGGAGCACCTCCACCACCAGTATACGCCAAAGCGCACACAGTGGGTGCCCCCATTGTCATCAACAGTCAGGCTCGGGGGCCTTTGTGTTAGCCATGAACCATTTCCAGGTTTCGTCTTTGATCTGTTGGAGGAGATCAGCGTCTTGCCCCATGTCCGACCCGAAAGTCACCTGGATGTCGTCATCCGCCACAATGACCACTTCCACACCACAGTAGTCGAACTGGAGGGCTGGGCCTATATGCGGGCTTTCCAAAGAGAACCTGCCACCCTTCTCCACAATCTGATGCCCCTCACGCTGGAGCTGCAGGAGATGGAACAGGACAGCGTTCTCATTTCCTGATGGTGTGTAGGCTCGCACGATGTGTTCCCCCAACCTTGGGAGACGTGTCTTTAGAAACTGTTCTATTTGGGGAAGCCACGTCATCCCTTCCAGGTGCCAATGCCGTTCATCGTCAGGGGGGAAATCGCTTAGGGGGATGGTGTTCAGTACAGGCATGGTGCTCTCTCTTTGGGTGTCACCCCGTCAGATAAACCGCGTTGGGCTCGGGAATCCCGTCTTCCTCATCCCAGCAATCCAAGAGGTCGAAAGTGCCGCTGCCCTTGTCGTAGACACCCTCGTTCACATCTTTCACTGTGCTCACACCGTACTTGCCGGTGGGGAGGACTACTTCCAGCTCGGGATCCAGCATCTGCAGCTCTTGGATGAGAAAACGGTTCTTCATGGTTCACGCCTCATTGCAGTCAGGACAGAGGGACCGTCCCCCGTCGCACCCTTCATCGAAGTTGAAGGTTCCACATCCATTACCCTCACAGTCCTTGTGGTCAACCCACCCTGTCCCGTCACAGGCAGCACAGACACGCTGGAAGATGATGCAGGCATCGAAGTCGATGGGGTCACCCTTGACCCATGTCCAAGGCAGCTCCCCCAGGACCAGAATCATTCCAGGCTTCATGGCGGGGTGGGGGAATATCTCTGCCATCCACAGGAGTCCCACTCGTTTCGTGGGCTCGGGCAGGAATGCCCTGTTGCACAGGACACTCTTTGGGCGCTCCAGGCTGGTGTCGATGGCATCACCCACCCACTCCACGAAGGAGTCCACCAGGTCGGGATGCACCAGGATGGCAAAAGGTACGGTGCTCGCTACCTCCATGAGGGAGAACGCATCCGCCATCTGTGCAGGGCGGATGCCGTCCGTGTAGTGGAACACTTGACCTTCAGGGATTTTGTTGGGGAGCATGGTCACCTATACTACCCGGCGTAGTATCCTGGCATCGTGTAGGAGGTTGTGTGCGCCATCAGGAGCCACTTTGGGGTTCACGTCGGCTTCCCACCCTGTCGGAAGCTCCAGCTCGTACACAGCACCCTCCCAGGGCAGAGCAGCGGCATCCATGAATGCCTGTGCATCCGCTGCTGTCCTCCACACCCAGCCGCCAGGATAGTCATCGAAGGCCCCTAGCTTCAGGACCTCCGGTTCTTCCGCAAGGGCTCGGTCGTAGCTTTTCTTATTTCCGATTGTGAAGGCGGACATTCCAGGGACCTCTTGGGAAAGGCGTCCCCGGCGTAGTTGGGCCCCCTAAGGAGGGTTCCTGTGTAAGCGCCGGGGGGTGCATACTTACAGTCAATCAGGTTCCGGATTATCACAGACAGCCTCACAGCTGTCTCCCCCATCATAGCTATGGTCGATGCCAATGGTCTTGTTGGTATCCGTCTCCCCATCCCCCTGCTGGTAGCCACATGTGCCCAGCAGTTGCACGAGCTTGTCGGGATCGGAGGAGGCTCCGGTGTACAGCTTCCGCTGCTCCTGAAGCCGCTCGATCTCATCCATGATGTGTTCCGTGCCCACAGCCGAAGCACACCGCACCAGCTCCTTGATGTCCACAGGGGAGAACCCCTTGGTCTGCTTGCACAGGTAGGCGGGATCGAGCCCTGTCACCTGGTTCTTGGTCAGGTAGTGGCGGATGATGGCTTCTCTGTGGGCATCACCAGGCTCCGGTATCAGGAGAACCTCATCGAAACGCCCAGGGCGCAAGAGGGCGAGATCCAGCTTCCCCAGGTAGTTGGCGGTGCCGATGACGACCATGTTGACGGAGAGCCCCTCCAGGTTCTCCATCTCGGAGAGGGTGCAGCAGTCCCGTTCGTACATGCGGTCGAAGTCATCGAACAGGAGGACAGTCGGCTGCAGGAACCCGATGAGGATCTGAACCCCTCCAGGGTTCTTGGAGAAGGCATCGAAGTCGATGCGGAGGACCCTCCCCCCGTCCACCTTCCCTGCCAGCTTGCGGGCCAGGGTGGTCTTGCCAGTGCCAGGGGGGCCGTAGAACAGGATCTTGCGGGAGAAGCCCTTGGACTGGAAGTGCTGACAGCGGGAGGCCAGCTTTCCGAGGTCCATCCAGTTCTTCTCCGCCCCTTGGCTGATGTAGTCACCTTCGATGCCCACAGGTTCCAGAGTGGGGTAGTCCTCACGCTCGGTGCTCTTCACGAACCGGAGCAGCAGCTCACTTGCTCCCGATTGGGTCAGCCTGTCCCACAGCAGAGCCCGCATCTTCTCCATATATGCCTCAGGCTCACACTTGAGGAAGTTGATCCGATATTGGCCCATGGGGTAGGAGACATCCATGTCCTTGTGGATGATCTCACCTAATTCCTGCCCCCAGGGGCTCTTGTAGATGTTGACGGTGTACTTCCCGAAAACCCTCTCCGTGGGAGTGGCTTCCTGAATGATTCCTCTGATGATCCAGTCCAGGAGGGATGAGTATTTTCCGGTGGCGTGCTTGGAGATAGGCCTGCGGTAGGGCTTGAATCCACGCTTCTTCATGTACTTGACAGCATCCTTGAGGGAGCGGTCACTGTTGATCCCCTCCCTCCAGTTCTTGAGGACGGAGACGGTTGTGACGACCCTGTCGATCTTGTCCACCAGAGGGTTGCTGGGAGCCCAGATACCCAGGATGGAATGAGCGACACCGTACAGACCAGGGAGGGAGATTTCATCTCCATCCTCGTCTAATGCTCTGGAGTTCTTTCTCATTCTGGGGTCTCCGGGGATTGCATCGTGGCGTACAAGGGGAGTGTGTTGGTGCAGATGACCTCATCGGTGGTCCCGAAGCGGGTCTGTACCACGAGGACGATCTGTTCCCTGTCCCCACTTACACGGGCCTCTTGGATTAGAGCCCCCTCGATGTTTTCGAGGGTCGTGTCTGTGGTGAGCTTCTCCAGCTTCCAGTCCTCATTCAAGACTTCAACAGTCAGGTAGAAGCCCCATACCAGTAGGCCCAGCAATCCTAGGCATCCAAGGCACGTCATCCAGCGGGAGTGTGGTTCAGCCATCTGTTCACCTCTGACACCCACTACGCAGTTTCGCCCCCGAATGGGGCTACCGCTTCCGCAGGGTCAGGATGACCGTGTTGATCCGGGTGCCCGAGGCAGCGAAGGACTCAGCGGGGAGATCCTGGAACTGTCGCCCGTAGCCCCCTGCATGTGCCTTGGCCCACTTGCGGAAGAGCTGCTGCTTCTTGCTCTCACCCAGCTCTGCCGTGATGGGGAGCACCGCCACCAGGGTGCCACCAGGGGCCAGGAAGTCGAAGGCGTGGATTACGTGCTCCATCCAGTGCGTCCCGTAGAACGGGGGGTTCATAATGACATGGGTGTACTTGGCGTTGGCGGGGAGGCGTAGGAAGTTGTCCCTCTGGATGGAGAGCCGGTAGTCAGTGATCTGCTGGAGCATGGCCACACGGTCGGAGTCGATCTCCACCGCATCCACCCTGGCTCCCTTGGCCAACAGCTGCCGCACCATGTTCCCGGTCCCAGCGGAGGGCTCCAGGACATAGGAGTCCCCGGTGATGTGGGTCTGCTGCAGGCAGGCAGCTACCACAGCGTCAGGCGTGGCGTAGAAGCTGAGGTTCTTGGCGGGGAGCCCTGCCTTGCTGCGGAGGGGCTCCGTGGTATCCGAGTGGGGGGAGGCATCGGGGAGGACTGCTCCGTAGTACTCCGCCAGGATGAGGTTGGCCTTCTCCACCAGGTCGTCCCGCTTGAGCCACAGGTGGGCGTTCCCGTTCTTGAAGCAGCGCACTCGGAAGTAGGGGGTCTCGGTCACGGTCTGCCGTGGGTTCCAACCATCCCGGCGATCTGCACGGATGGACTCGGTGAGGGCACCGGGGTTCGGGGGCTTGCCATCCAGGACAGCAAAGACCCGTTCGCTGTCCGCGAGGGTGCATTCCATCTGGGCGTGGTAGTTCCAGCCGCCCCAACGGTCCAGGACATTGGTGAGGATCACGCGGGAACCGAGCTTGAAACCGTCATGGGACTTGAAGCGCCGATCCAGGTCACCAAAGGCGCGGGCGATGCCCCGCTGGAAGATGAGCTGGGAGTCACCCATCAGGTTCTGGAAGACCTGACGCACGTTGTCCTCGGTGATTTCAGTCACGTGTTCGCAGAGTTCCTTGTCCATCTCCTCCTTGGCGGTCTTGTCCATCAGGTCGTGCATGCGGGTGAGGGACATGAGGTGTATCCAGACACGGGCATCCAGATGCTGCCGGTACACGTCCAGGGAGGAAGCGGCATCGAAGGCCACGAAGAGCCTCCGGTAATCGCTGTCCGCAGCGCGGTCATTCAGGTAGAAATTGTGGGCCCCATGAGCACGCTGGGCGAGTTCCTGCGCCTCACCAGCCAGCCGATGGCCTTCGGCCAACAGGGCAGCAGCCTGCGTCATCATCGCCAGGGCTTGATCCCGGTGACTGCAGATTTCTGTGAGGGCGGTCTTCGGGATGATTTCGGTGTTCATGGGTCAGACTCTCCGTAGTTCTCCTCTACTACGCAAAAGTGCCCCGAAGTGAACTGCCTTTACCACTCGTCCATGAAGCCACCCGCGAGCATCGCTTCCCGTATGGAGGTGCCCAGGTGGGGGGTGACATCAGGGGGTCCCCTTCCCACACATACTCTGGGGGCCAGTCCTCATCAGGATTGAGCATCCGAAGGCCATGTTGGATGAACCTCCGTGGGATGCTCCGTTTCCTCACAAACCGTCGCAGATCGGTCTTGTTCGGTTTCCCTGCCTTCGTTCTCCGTACCGAGATGTTGGCGTATTCCCCTGTGGCGGGGTCGAAGACGGTGATGCCAATCCAGTCGATCATGGGGGACTCCTGTTTAGCATAGTACCCCGATAGCTCTTCTATACTTTGTGTGAGGGTGAGACCTTCTACGAGGTGGCTACCATGTCTTCCGATCTTCGTTCTAAAATCATCCGCTTGGCTGCTGCCAAGCCCGAGCTGCAACCCCATCTTCTCCCGCTGATGAAAGCAGCGCGTGGGAAGTTCATCCAGGATGATGTGGAGGCTCTCCGCCATCAGGTTCAGGGTATCGAGGACGCTCTCGGTGATGCCATCCATCGGGAGAGGGGAAATCTCTCCAAGCAGGACATCGCCAAGCTCCAAAAGGCCCTCAAGTACCTGAAGGATAGCAAGGGTGCCCTTTTCGAAGCACAGGAATGGCTCCAGACCATCAACCCCACATTTCGTTAGAGGTGTTTGCCATGTCCGATCTTCGCTCCAAGGTCATCCGCCTTGCCCACATGAACCCTGATCTCCGACCCCACCTGCTCCCGCTGGTGAAGGAAGCCTCTGTTCCTGCCAATCTCCGTTCGCTGCTGAAGGGTGAGTGGGTAGAGGTTCGTTCGGAGCCTGTGGTTGCCCTTCGGTTCTATCGTGGTAGCTGGGGAGCAATCATGCGGTCAGGGCTGATCAACTCCTACAGTGACCTGACCAAGTTCCGGTATCAGCTGAAGAACTCGATGCAGGTTCCCAGCCGCGAAGCTGAACGCGCTGTGCGGGAGCTGCAGAGCAAGGTCACCGCAGCTAAGTGATCGTCCCCGGTGTCCGTGGGTAGGGGATGACATCACGGATGTTCTTGGTGCCCGTGACCCACATGATCAGACGCTCCAGACCCAGGCCGAACCCGCCATGGGGAACGGTGCCATACCGACGAAGGTCGATGTAGCCCTGGTAGGCAGGGTCAGTGGCATCCATGCCGTGACAGCCCATGGCCTTGATCAGCGTCGCCAGGTCTTCCTCCCGAGCTGAACCACCGATGACCTCGCCCACTCCAGGCACCAGGAGATCAAAGCACTCCACGGTGCCATCCCACTGTTCACCCTCGGGCATACGGGTGACCCGCATGTAGAAAGGCTTCTGGTCAGCCGGGTAGTGAGTCACGAAAACGGGCTTCTGGAAGTGGACTTCTGCCAGGTAGCGCTCATGCTCTGACTGCAGGCTCTCGCCCCACCCAAGGGGGTGTTCGAAGGTCTGCCCTGACGCTGCCAGGATGTCCATGGCTTCCCGGTAGGTGATCCGGGCGAAGTGCTGCGTGGTAGGCACAGGTTCCCCATCATGTAGTTCAGCAAGAGCCTGCTTGCGCTTCTCTAGGCGGCGTTGCGAGTACATGTCAAAGGCATCGCCACAAGCGAGCCCGGCGCTTACAGCCTTGCCCAGGACAGAGATCACGAAGTCCTCTGCCAAGTCCATCACATCCGTGAGGGAGGCAAAGGCGATCTCGGGTTCCACCATCCAGAACTCGGAGGCATGGCGGGTGGTGTGGCTGTTCTCGGCACGGAAGGTTGGCCCGAAGGTGTAGACCTTGCTGAAGGCACAGGCGAATGCCTCTACGTCCAGCTGACCACTCACGGTGAGGAAGGCTTCCTTGCCGAAGAACTCATCATCTACGAGAGGGGGCTTGGGCCAGGGTCGGTCATCTGCAAGGGCATCAGCTACAACAGACGCAATGCTTGCACCTGGCTCGGGGTGGCCTCCAATGGGCCGACCCGCGTGCCGGAAGTCGGTGGAGCGGGTGGCGACATGGAACATCTCCCCAGCTCCCTCACAGTCCGAGGATGTGATGATGGGTGTGTGGATCCACAGGAACCCCTGCTCCTGGAAGAAGGTGTGGACGGCATGGGAGAGGATGTTCCGAGCCATGAAGATCCGCTGGAATTCCTCGGTACGCACCCGGAGGTGTGGAACCGTGCGGAGGAACTCCGGTGAGGTGTCCTTCTTCTGGATGGGGTACTCGGAGGCATCACAGTCACCCAGAACGGTGATCTGGTCCTCAGAGCACTTCACCTCGATGGGCTGCTTGGGGCCGGGAGAGGGGACGAGAGCGCCCTCCACGCTGACGCTGGAGCCTACGCCTCCTCATACCAGTGCGTCTTGGGGGTGACGGAGAGGACGACGATGGAGGCACCACCCTCGCACACCACTTCGGCGTGGAAGTGCTTGGCATAATGCTCCAAGCCCAGGTAGAGGATGAAGTAGTCGCCCCGCTTGCTGCCGTGCATGTAGTTGACGGCGAGATCACCGTGCTGGCGCACGGTGATGGGGAAGTCGAGGATGGGGGGTGAGCACAACATGGTGGTGTTCCTCATGGGTGTACTTCTACTACGCAGGCGGCTCTGAAAATGAACCGTCACGGTTTCCCCAGTAGTCGATACCGTGCTCTTCTTCGAAGCCAGGGGGCAGCATAGGACACAGCACACGAGGGTTTGTACCGTTCTTCCAGCAGGCGGTCACAAATTCCACCATGTCAAGCCCTGGCTTCCGCTTGAGAATCCAGAGATCGAGAGCCTCTGCTTTGACCCACATTTCATAGTCGATGACATTTGTCTTGGGGCTGCCAGTCCATGCAGGATCATCCCGAAGACGCCGTACCCGGATCTCGGCTTTGAGCCCATACTGGGCAGCTACCGGAAGATCCAGTTCCACAGCTTTCTGGGCATAATGGTCAGCACCATAACCCTGGGTGTGGTAGGCACTGTTGGAGATGCTCCTGTAGAGGTTCCAGTTCTCACCGGGAAGCACCTCGGCTTTTTCCGCAAGGTCTTCTAGCAGGGCCTTCATCTCATCCCGCCAGGCGAAAAGCATCTCACTCACTTGTTGGGTGATAACCCGCCATTTCTCATACACATCCTCACACTCAGTGACAGCCGTGACGATGTCCCACTTTCGCTTGGGGTGCTTGTCCTTGTAGGCCTCACGGAGTTCCGTGGTGTATGCCTCATGGATGGCAGCATCCAGCTGCAGCATCAGCTCGTTGTGGAGCAGCCCGTAAACTACATTGAAAGCTTCCCGTGGATTCTCGGGCACTGCGGGAATGATAGTGGGAACCATCCCCATGATGATGTCTTGTGGGGATGGTTCGTTCGAGAACAGATCAGTGACAGACATGGGGCTCTCCTACATTTCTATCTACGCAGGCGGCTCTGGAAGTGCAGCCCCCGATGATGCGGAAGGTGTCCTCATCCCGGCAGTCCACCACAGCGGCGACCAGCTCAGGGGGTGGCGGGTAACCCAGGTCTTCCAGTGCTTGGAGGACCACACAGGCTGACCAATGCCGACACACCCTGTCCATGACTACGCGGCGACTTCGGCGCGGGGGTCATCGAACAGGGAGGCTAGGGGGGAGGTGTCGATCTCGGGGACACATTCTTCGTCGGCTTCCATGCTCGCATCCAGGTCGCGAAGGGTGCGGCGACCGAAGCGGGTGGAGACACAGAGGTCCTGGTCGATGCCGGGGTAGCCAAGGCTGAACTGATGAATGAGGTCGTTGCGTTCCATGGTGGTTTTCCGTGTTGGGGGACACACCTACTACGCAGTAGCCTCGAAAAGTGAACCTCAATTACACCATGCCCGTAATTCTTTCATATTCCTTGAACACGGCACGGGGGACGCTGCAGGAGACGTTCCCTTCATAGGGGGCTTCTGTCTCGATGTCCCATTCCCCCGTTTCGGGGTCGTAGGACAGGGAGGACTCCCAGTTGGCCGTGTGTACGTCGGTGTTGTTGTGGGACACCGGGAAGGCGTGATCTCCGTAGATCAGGATGACCCAGCCGGAGGGGTGTACCCAGCGCCTACTCCCATACTGGTTGAGTTCCCAGCCCGGGCCACGGGCGGGATCGAGATTCCATGTTTCATCTTGGGGCATCGGTACACCTCTTGTTTTTATACTACGCAGAGGGTGGCAGAACAGCACCCATCTGCGTAGTGGGTTTAGGAGGTATCTGTCATGGAAGAATTGTTCTCTGTCACCTGGGCCAGCATGGGCTGTTTCTGGTGTGTCGTGGCGGCTGTCATCGGCCTGCTCATCGCCAAGGCTACCACGTCAGGCGGTGGTGGCATGGATTCAGGCTGTGGTGGAGCTGTGCTGATGCTCTTCTGCGGTGCTGCTGGTGTCTGCGGTCTGATCGGTGCGGTGGTGCTGCTCTTCATCCACCTGTCCATGGTGCTCTGACGCGTAAGCGCCTATATCGCAGCCTTGTAAGTAGAGGCTGTGATGTTCGAGGGCTCCCCACAGATGATCTGGATTCTCGTCACCGTGCTGCTTTTGTGCATGGTCATCTTGATGATGGTGGTGCGGTACGGGAAGCGTGGGAAGTGGTGGTTAACCCTCGCCAATCTCTCTGCCTTCACCCTGGGGGCGATGGCAGCAGTAGGTTTGTACTACCTGCTGGGGTGGGTCTACTGACCACCGAAGAAGTATAGGGACATGGGCCCTGTGTGCTCTCGAAGGTCTAGGGACAGAGCAGCCCATTCCTCATCGGAGAGTGGGTCGATGTCGTAGATGACCACCCAGTCGTTCCCGTATGTCTGGAAGATGACCGCACCCAGAGGCACTGGCCCCGCCTTGGCGGCTTGGGGGGCGTACTTGGTGTTGCTGGCCAGCACCCTGGCTCGAAGCCCGTGGGCTCGGGCGATGCGTGCGGCTTGGGCTCCGTAGCGGGGCTTGTCCATGACTACTCCGCCTTGAACAGGTTCTTGTTGTAGTGCTTTCCCCAGCGGCGCACGAGGCCACACAGGGAGATGGCGAGGTCGTCAGCCCACCCACGGCCAGTGAAGCTGCGGGCACCGTTGTCACGCAGGTACTGCTCCACGACCTTGTTGCTGACGGGAGCATACTCGCTCTTGCCGTTGTCCTTCCGCCACTGGTTCTCGATGTCGTGGGGGCCGAGCTGCTGGGTGATCTCCAACAGCTTCTCCGGGTGCTCCTCGTACCCCACGTGGTTGTCGGAGAGGATGGCTGCCACCTGCATCTGATCGCGCCTCTCACCAGGGAGGCAGTCGAGGATCCGTTCCAGCATGTCCATGTCGTTCAGTAGTTCACCCCACAGCCCTCTGTTGGGCTGTTTGGAGGGTGTCACCAGCTCGAACATGAGGAGATGGTTGAAGCGCCTATCGGTTTGGTAGGTGCCCCGGTGATCGGCAGTCCAGGGCTTATATGCCAGCCAATCAGGGAGGGCAGGGTCACGTAGGCGGGCCTCGGGAAGTGGGGTTCCGCAGAAGGGGCAATGGGAGGCTTCCAACTTGTCCAGGAAGTTCATGTCCCGATGCATCGCCATCGAGAGGGAGGGATGGCCTATGTCCACCCCTAGCCCGACCCTCCAGATCGGGCCCAGACCCTTGAGGATCTCCATGCCCTTTTCCTCATCCTCGTTGTACCAATCGTGAAACCGGAGTCGGAGGTTGGGGGTACAGGCATGGGCACTCTGTTCACAGCATCCAGGAAGAACCAAGGCACGATGGGGGGTGGAAGCGTGAATTATTCCGTGTCCTCCCTCTCCGGAATGACGGTGGAGGACCCCTGCTCCCGGCTGTCCTGCCAGTAGCGGTGGTTGCTGCTGTCGAGGTCGTACTTCCGGCAATAGCCCAAATGGGGTTGCCTGTGGTTCATCACCCAGTTGGAGCACTCTGATCCCCTGCACCTGGCAAAGTCGGCTGCCCACTCCAGCATAGACCGCATCTCGGGGGGGTTGGTGGTGCCCCAGAGTCCGGTGGTGAATCCAGAGATGATGCTGTCACGGAGACTCTGGCACACAGGTATCTTTCGAGTTGACAGGGGCATGGGGACTCCTCTGTTCCCTACCTACCCTGTATGCAGCTTTGTCTTACCCCCTACCGCAGACCCGCCCGTAGCTTCAGTGTCCCTTCTTTGATGAAGCTGTCCCACCGACCCCTGGGGATGATGTGCCTACGTGACCCGTGGGGGTACTGGTGGACAGTAATGGAGGTTTCGGAAAGGGCCAGGACTTTGTACGTTCTGCGTTCGTAGATGTAGAACTCTCCAACCTTCGGCTGCATACTGCACCTCCACTACTAAGGTGCAATTATAGGAATCCTACGCAGGGCTATTCCAGGACTCCGCAGAAGGGCCACACCAGATCAGGGTATTCGGCGCACAGAGCCCGCACCCTATCAGGGGTGAACAGTGGTCCTTCCCGGGTTAGATCAGGGAGCCAGAAACAGAGGTAGCGCCAGTTCACGAAGCGCACACTGTGGAGACCCTCTCGCACCTTCTTCTGGAACTCCACGATCTCGGGGTCACCCAGGGGGTGCTTCTCCCTGTCCACCACGAAGACCAGGGGGGCGGGGAAGTGGCCACAGTTCCCCACGGAAAGGATCTGGCTCACAGGTTCCAGTGCCAGTGGGTTTGTCCCCGTCACGATGAAGGCGGGGTACTCAGGGTCCTCGTACAACCCCTTCACTGTGTCAAAACGCACAGGGGTCATGGGGGGGAAGTCCGCGTCCTTGATCTTGTCCCAGAAGTAGGGTCGGGCCGGGTCGATGGTCTTGTGGTAATCCAGTTCCACCGCAGGGCGGTTGTCGATGTGTGCCACCCTGTCCGGGGTGCTCATCTCCACCTGGATGCACGCCATGATGGAGGAGGCATAGTCCATGTTGTATTCCAGCATCCACCAGTAGCCGGGCCAGAGGCTGTCCCTGTACCCTGACTCCATCAGGAACAGGCAGCTGTTCACGATGCGGATGGTGACGCCGCCCCTGTCGAAGATGCCCGCCTTCTGGTTCATCACGGCACGCAGACCCTCCTTGAGGATGGCTCCGGTGCGGAGACACCCTCGCTTCCACGGGACCCTGTGGGGCAGGTATGTCTTCTCATCCCCTGTTTTCAGGTCACGGAAGACGTAGCGGCGGTTGGCGTGCTTGCTGCGAGAGGGTTTGTGTCCCACACAGATGAGCCCTGCCCCTGTCTGGGCACCTGTCAGGTCTGGCCATTGCAGCTTCGCCATGGATCAGGCATCCCTCTTACGGGGGTTGTTGGCGTCGGTAGCCAGGTCAACCGCCTTGTTACGGTGCATCTCCGCACGCAGGATGAGCACCTCACTGAGTGCCTCGCCCTCCTGTGCGAAAGCCTTCGTGAGCAGGTCGGTCATAAGCTGCTCCAGTCGAGCCCGCTCCTCTTCGTAGAGACAGGAGTTGGGATCCTGCAGGTTCAGGGCCCCGACCTGTGCCATCTCCTGGATCATGTGCTCCATGTGCGTGGGGTTCTGGAGGCAGTCATGGGCGAAGGCCATGTCCAGGGCCCCCTTCAGGCTGTTGGCGGACTCCTGGAGAGGCTTGCTGAGGAAAGGTGTTCGGGACATTAGGGCTCCTGCTTGAGGGTCATACCCCTACTACGCAGAATCCTCCTGAATCACCACTCCATTTCACAGGGGTCAGGGTATTTTCCCAGTGCCGCACACTCATGCTCCATGGTGCAGTCCACCCAGGTGTAGTCCTCGGACAGAGGCCCCTCATCCAGAACGTCGTAGATGCGAGTCCCTGAGCCTGTGTCCAGGACACGTGCAGTGCCCGAGGTCTTGTGCATCCTGCATCGCTTCCTGCAGGCATCCATCATGATGTCCTCGGGGACACCGTTGTTGAACCCACAGTAGATATCGCTGTAGACCTTCTCACAGGCGTTTTTGCAGGTGGGGGGACATCCCATCAGGCAGCATACGGAAAACAGCAGCAACCACTTCATTCTTCTTCTCCGTCGCGCTCTTCCTCGAACATGGCGTCATCGAAAGGAACAGGGCACTCATCATCATACCCCCAGGATGAGTACCCGTGGATGGCACTGAACTCTTCCCGGTCTTGTTCCTGACTGTAGTTGCCCTGCCGGTCCTCTTGGTGCTCGGCATGGGCAGCCTCGTTCTTCTGGAACTGTGTCCAGATGGCCTTGTAGTCAGCTTTCACTCCGCCCTCGCGGAGCATCCGGCACATCTCACGCAGCTGGTGCTTGTAGTGGAACCGCCTCCCGACGATCTCCATGAGGATGATGACCTTTTCGGTTTCGGTTTCCGCCACGGTAGCCCGGTAGTGCCACTCCCTGATCTTGCGGAGGGTGCCATAGTCCTCCATGGGGCGGCTCAGGTTGTGGTGCCAGTGCTGCTTGTCCAGGATGGCCCGCAGCACGGAGTCGTTCCAGTAGGGCCCGTAGAACAGCGTCAGGGTTTGGTTCAAGACGTATGCCTTGGCGAACCTGTCGGAACTGGAGAAGATCCCGAAGCAGACACCCTGGATGGTGGCGATGAGGTCAGAGAGCCCTTGCCGCTGCCGCATGTAGTCGTCGTCGTACCGGCGCAGGGCATAGACGGCCTGCTCTGTCCAGGCGAACACCTCATAGACGGTAGCTAGGGAGTCCTCCCCTCCCGTCCGTATGAGGCCCGTGATGTCCAGGAAGCCATCGAAGGGGTCAAACTTCTCCCGAGATCTGCGGGGTTCCATGGCGCGGGACTTGTCCATGTTGTGCAGGAGGCCCACCGACCAGGGGGAGTCAGGATTCCTGACCTTGTTCGATGCGGAGGAGCCTGCAAACCAGTGGATGCCGTTGCTCTGCCTCCCGATGAACTCCACCCAGATCCTGTTGCACAGCTCCCGCAGGTGGCCTGTGTCCCAGACGTGGTTGGTCTTCTCCAGCTTCCTGCCCAGCTCGTAGATGCGGTGGCAGGACCAGTACAGCTGGCTCTCACGTTCTTCATCACTCAGGCCCATGGTGTGTTCCTTTGGCTAGTCTGCCTACTACGCAGATGGCTCCGATTTTCCCACCCCTTAAAAACACCTCCTTGACAAAAGGTGCTTTTCGGACAATATTCCCCGGCACCGCGACGCTGCGGTTTCGCCAAGCCCCATGAGGGGCCTCAAGATCGATGGAGATCAACATGAAGAACCTGACCCTGCTCGTGGCAGCCTGTGCCCTGTTCGTGACTGCCTGTGACAAGGACGAATGCGAAGACACCGATGGTGTTTGTGACACCGCCGCTGACACCGACACCGACACCGACACCGACACCGACACCGACACCGACACCGACACCGACGCCGACACCGACGCCGACACCGACACCGACATCGTGGTTGACACCGAGACCATCTGCGATGACGGCCTGGACGATGACAACGACGGCCTGATCGACTGCGACGACGACGACTGCGCCAAGGATGCTGCCTGCATCGAGCCCACCGACAAGTAGCCCTCACGGCTGCCATGAGTGCGAAGCCTCCTCCCCTCGGGGTGGGGGCTTTCGCTACTTAGGCTATTCCTGTTTATGGGTGACAGGAGGTATTCATGTCTGACCGAACTCTTCGTGCAGCTCTCATCCGTGTGGCGTACACCAATCCTTCCATCCTAGCGGCAGATGAGGAGGACGCAGGCAGTACGAAGGGTCGCCCTGGTGCCAAGATGATGCAGTTCCTCGAAGATCACGGGGAGGAGAAGGTCGTCAATCCTGACACGAACAACAGGGTTAAGATCAAGAGCCTGAAGGGTGAAAACCTGCAACGTGAATTCCAGAGGTGGCTCAAGCAGGTGGAGAGGGAGGAGGCTGCTGCCAAGAAGAAATCTCCTGCGGGGAAGAAGGAGAAAGATGAGGGGAGCACTGATGAGCAAGACAAGGCGCTTCAAAAAAAGGTGCAGGCCCTGATTGACAAGGAAGGCCCCGAGGGGGCACACAAACTTCTAGGGCTTCCTGGAAAGCCCCCGAAGAGTGACAAACTGGATGAGCGCATCCAGGATTTCGTAAAGCAGCATGGGGTGGATGCCCTTCGGAAGCGGGTGAACAAGGCTGCCAAGAATGCGGGTCTCGCTACTTAGGCTATCCGGTGTGGTGGGTAAGACCAAGGAGGTCCTGATGCCATCCCAGACCCGAGTAGCAGCAGCTTATATGGAACGCCTGGCTATGGAGGCAGACCCCACCTACCAGCAACGGGTGCGGGACATCCGGGGCCTCGTGAAGCGGCTAGAGAGGGCTCTCCATGCCCACCAGAGGGATCAGCGGGTGCAGCCCAAGGATTGGGGCTATGTCGGAGACATGAACGCGGTCAAGGATTATCTGGGGGAGGCTGTTCAGCACCTTGAGGGGCATTGACCCTGTGCCGTATGTCTACAGTGCTTTTTTGTCCGTCCCGTGCGTCGGTAGCCAGTAGGTCAACCGCGTTGTTCAGGTAGGCTGCAGTGCCGCGTCCGGGGTTCTGATGCCCCTTGACCCAGACACAGCGGATACGGCAGTCCCGCTCCCCCAGCATGAGCCACAACCGTGCCCTCATCTTGGCAGCAGGCCCCCCAGCAGGTGCGAACCCCTTCCATTTGGCCCACTTGATGGCGGTACGGGAATCGCTCTTGATGAGGATGCCGTCGATGTCCATGTCAGGGTAGGTGCGGAGGACGATGATCACTCCTGCGAGGATGGCGTACATCTCCGCAAGGTTGCAGTCTGTGATCTGCGGGTGGCAGACCCCGTTCTTGATGATCCTCTCGTGGGGTGTGCGTATCCAGACCCCCCCCACGTACCCTGACCATCTTTGAAGCCTGCATCCGTGTAGAGGGTAACCCACAGAGGGTTCTTCTTGGTCACGGGGGCTCCTAGAAGACCTGGAAGTACCGGAGTGCCTCGATCACCAGCATGATGCTTCCAGCCCAGAAGGCGAGGAACCCACCGAGCATGAGGATGAGGGAGGCACCCATGCTGCCTAAGAAGGCCAGCAAGCCTTGCCCGAATCCGAGGTCACTCTCATCCGAATCCCGCAATCGTTCACTGGGGGACTTCGAGAAGTTCTTGAGCATGGAGTAGAACATCTTGCCCATGGAGGCGACGCTACCTGCTCCGAGAACAAACATGCCGAGGATGAACAGCAGCCCTCCGAAAGCGAGGACGGCGAGCCCGGCGATACCGAGGGTGGTCATGAGAGTGGCTCCTTGTGGGGCCACCCTTACTACGCAGCTCCCGCTCTTAGAGAACCCCTATGTGAGTTCCTCATCCTCTGGATGCGTGATGTATTGATCCAGGAGCATCTCATTGATGGTGGTAGCAGCAGCTACTGCTGCCAGTTCCTCATCCCCATAGAGGGTGAGATACTCCTCATAGAACAGGGCTACCAGATCACCAAGAGTCGTTTCTTGTGCATCCATTACAGCCTGCCTATAGGCAGGCTGTATGGGGTTGTAATTGGAACTACTCGGTTTTTGCTCAGGAGGGGAGGGGAGGCTCCATGCCCCGGAAGAGGCTCTTGAGGCTGTCCACGAAGGATTTTCCGGAGCCCCGGTAGTGCATCGTCTTTTCCCAGGGGTTGCTCACATCCTCGGGCTTGCCCAAGACCGCAGCCTGGATGTCCCCATCGTTATTCTTGGCGACACCGAACAGGACTCCCCGCTCATCCGTCCAGAAACGGGGTTCGCCGTCCTCCTCTACTTCCTGGAACAGCCCCTGGGGGACAAGGACATCCTCAGTTCCGGTCAGGACACAGTGAAAGCGCCCACGGGCTTGGTGGCAAAAGAGGGTGCCATCTTGAAGGAGCCTAGGGAGGGGGTTCAACAGATCTCCGAAGTCGTGGCCGGTGTCTGCCACCTTTTCGGGGAGGTATTTCAGGCATGCCAGGCTCATGTTCTGCAGCAGGCTGTCGGGGTCAAGGTGGCTTATGACCTCGCGGGGAGTTTCTTCAGGGGCTCCCATCTGTGCAGTGAGCTGGCTGTCCTTCATGTAGATCATCAGGTTGTGGCCTGCGTTCAGTGCAACTTCGATACCGATCATGACGCCTCACGGGTGGGGGGTTACATCTGTATCTACGCAGTTCCCACCAGTGTTCAACTAAGGGGGGTCACTTTTTTTCGTCATGGACGGGAAATTGTTGAGAAGGGGGGTCTTTTTTCGCATAGGGTGGGTAAAGCAGTTTGGGCCCTAAGCCTCTTATCCAACCCCTGTGAGGACACACGACATGAATTCCCATGACACGCTCAGCAACATCATCGCTACCCTGACCGACACCCTGGCTTCCGCTGAGAAGTTCGACAAGGGCAACTCGGCTGCCGGAACCCGCGTCCGCAAGGCTTCCCAGGAAGCGAAGGCCGCTCTCCAGGACCTCCGCGTCGGTGTGCAGACCATCAAGAACGAGCGCAAGGCGTAGCCCTGTAGCTGAGTTCTGCTGAGCGCCCCCCGAGTTTCTCTGGGGGCAAAAAAGTTTCCCGTTCCGTGTAAATTCTTGCGGGGCGGGAAACTTTCGTTTGGGGGTGCGGTATCTTTTGTGGTAGAAGTGAATTGGAGATTACTCCCATGACACCTGAACAGGACATGAGCCTCTGGCTCTCCCGGCGCAATCTCCGCAGGGCTCTTACCTGCGGGAATGCGAACACGGAACCTTCCGAAGTGACAGCATACATGCTGGTTACCTTGGCAAGGCACCCTGAGCGCATCCCCACAACGGCAGCCATCTTCTTGGCTGACCACTTCTTGAGCCACTGCGTGGGCCCCCCGCTGGATAACTGATTCCGACCCGGGTTCACGACCCTCTCAGGGGACACTTGCCTCCGATTTTATAGCCATCCGAGGCAGGGGGTTTCGTTAGCCTGTCTATAGCTTCCGGTGAATGAGCAGAGTGAAGTGCTTCTGCTTGATCACCCAAGGAAGCTAGTGATGGCAAATTCTGACATCAACCCCCAAAACGGTCTTCAGGGAACGTCGTCCATTTACAACATGGGCACCTCTCCGAACACCAGGGTCGCTGTGTCTCAGAAGGTGCGTGTGCTTGCCCCAGCATATGGCAACACGAGTGCCCTCTTTCAGATCGGCGTCCTCTCCCAATTCAACCCCTCTGAGAGTCGGAACCCAGACACCGTGCGCGGTATCGGTATGGGTGACGTGATTGCGGAGCTGGTCCCGTCCGTGACGGATCCCATGACCGCAAGCTGCGAACGTGCTCTCCTCTACCTGGCCAACATGTGGCAGGCTACAGGCTACGCCTCTGGTGTAGACGGTCCTGTGCGGTCGCTTCGGCATCACAGGTGGCCCTTCGACATCGAAGTGCAGCTGGTCTTCAGCACCCTCGCTGACAACGACCTGAATGCCGCCAACGTCGGCTTCAATGGTTCCAGCGGTTCCTACAACGGTGGTGTCAAGGCGATCCAGTATCCCCAGGTCACAGCCGTCCCCGAGAGCGGTCCTACCAGTGGTGGGCACACCGCAATCATCACCCTCTACGAAACCTGCTGGTGGAACCAGTGGAGCTACAGCATTGGTGCCGAACAGGGCATCATCATGGAATCCGGCGATATGACCATCACCGACGTACATGACTTCAGCTCCATCTACGGAGAATTTCTCAGTTCGGGAAATGACCCTACGATTGGCCAGCTTGGAAGCGTCAGGTTCGGTGGCAACATGGGTGGCGGTGGCGGTTTCGGCTAAACAGGTTTGGAGTTTTACTAGTGTCCTTGGTGTCAGAAAAAGTAGGAGGTTTGTATCTCCTCTGGTTGTCCCCGACCCGCTATTATGGTGGGAGAGCCCAGAATTTCAAGAGGCGGTGGCGTAGCCACAAGCGGGACCTTCTGCGGGGGAAGCATTACAACTCCAGGATGCAGGCGGTCTTCAACATCTATGGGCAATTTGAACCCGAGGTGTTGTGCTACCTGGGTCCCAAAGAGCAAGTAGGTGTTGAACAGGAATGGTTGGACGAGCATTTCCGTAAAGAAGGCTGTGTCAATCTAAGCCCTCATGCCAGAGGTGGCTGTAACGGGCACACGGCGGCAACTCGGGCCAAGATGTCTGCTACCCGATCTTCCCGACCTGCTCTTGTGGAAGGAGCACGGCGGTCAATAGCCTTGAACAGGCTTCATAATGACCCCCAGAAAATGATAGATCGAGCTTTGGCCTTGGCAGAGAAAAACAAAGGCAAAAAGCAAACCCCCGAGCATATCAAAAAGCGGGCTGCTGCTCATCGTGGTCGCAAAAACACAGAAGAGACCAGGGCGTTGATGTCCGAGTCCGCAAAGAGTAGATGTTTTGCCCACCCTACAGAGCATGGTCCCAAGACCAGGGCTCTTATTTCTCAGCAACAGAAAGGTCGGATCTGGATCAATAACGGGATTCAGAACCAGCGCCTTTTTCCGGAAGAGGCTCAGACTTTTCTGGATGGGGTCTGGGAAAGAGGGCGTTCTAAGAAACCCCAACACTCAACACCTCCGCTTCGGCGGTAACATGGGTGGCGGTGGCGGCTTCGGCTAAACCCCCCCTCAACCTTTTGGAGTAGCTTCCGGCTTGGCAGATGTGAACACACATACAAATGTGACAATTTTTGGGCTGTGACCTATTGAAAAGGTCAACCACCTCTCCCCTCGGGGAGACGGTTAGAAAAGACAGACAGACGTAGACCCCACCCTAGACTCACCCGCTCTGTCGGCCTCGCTACTCCCGGATCAACTCTGGGAGAACAACATGGTCAATATTCAGGCCCTTGAGCAGGCCCTGCTTCCTATCCAGAACCTCGGAGAGTGTGAGAGCACCTTCGATGTGGATGGGACTGTGGTCGCTATGCGAATGCTACTACCTGACGAAGAGGTGGCAGCACAAGCCTTCGCCAACGAGATCGTGGACTTCAAGTCTGACACGACGGAACGTCATCGCGTTTCCGAGTATGTGGACAGGTTCAAGATCGCGGTCTTGTCCTACTCCATCGTCCAGATTGGAGACCTTGACCTTCGCAACCTGCGGACAATCGAGACGGGAGATGTCACCGATAGCGGGCAGCCTGTCAAGAAGCAGAAGCATGTGGTGCTCCGCAGCCTGCTGGGCAAGTGGACACGCCCTGTGACGACAGCAGCCTTCGGCAAGTACACGGAGATGCTGGAAGAGGTGGAGGAGCGCACCTCCCGTGCGGTCAAATTCTCCCCCTCCGATCTGGATGCCGAGGTGGAACGCCTTGAGAAGCGCCTGGAGGAGTGCAAGGCGGAGAAGGAGAAGCGTGAGACGGAAGCCCACGCCGACCCCCTGCGTCAACAGCTGTTCACGCTGGCCAAGGAGCAGTCCGAGGCAGAGAAGAACCTCATGCAGAACCCCACGCCTCCCCCAGCCCCTGTGGCGGAACAGGAGCCCACACAGGAGCCGGAGCCCCCGCATCTGCCTGACCCACAGGCAGCACCGCAGGAGCCCGTGCAGGAGCCACAGGAGCCCGTGCGTGAATCACAGGGGCAGCGGCAGAGGGCTATCCCGCAACGGGCGGCTCCCCCTACACGGAGACCCACTCCTGAGCAGGCACCCGAGCCTGAACCTGAGCCCGAACCTGCCCCCTCCTTCGACACGGTGTCCAGTTCCGTCGTAGACCTCGACACGGAGGGTGTGATGGAGGATGAGGGTCAGCGGATTGCCCGTGCTCGTGCCCAGTGGAAGCAGGAGCGTGAGGCTCCGGCCCAGGTATCCCGGCAGCCTCCCCATCGGCAGGCAGCCAACACCAGCGATGTGATGTTGGACACGGGAGGCGATCAGCTTTCCGCAGCTCGCCCTGCTGGGAACGTAGATGGCAAGGAGGCATTCCGGCTTGCTCCTACCACACTCTCCGACAGGGGAAGGGGCAAGGAAGTCAAGCCCAACAGGAATGCGCATTCCGAGGTGAACAAGGCTCCCCAGCAACCTACGAACCCCCGGTTCAATCCTCCCAAGAGGTAACCCACAGTGCAGTTGATCCTGAGCGAGGCAGAACGGGAGTCGGCAAAGGTCCGTCGCCCTATCTACAAGGACGTTGAGCAGCTCATCGCCCCTGGGTTCCTGTCTCATCAGGCCAGTATCCAAGGCATTACTTTCTCTTTCCGCTCCCTCACCCAACAGGACATCTTCCTCCTCAATCATCGTGTCGGTCTAGAGGTGAGGGAGCGGATTTGGAAAGAATGGGCAATGGCCATGGGCACCTGGATGGTGGACGGCCAACTTATCCTGGGAGACCCCCAGGCTGCCTGGCAGGTTCGTAAAATCCTACAGTTCATGCCCCCCAGGGCTCTGGACGATCTGTTCTCGATCTTCGTGGGGTTCTTCTCCCGTGTGGGCAGGGCCCTAGGCCTGATGGAAGCCTTCTGCTATGAGGACTTCGCACGCTCTCTGTGGCGGTTCAGCGGTAAGGGCATGCCCAATCAGGTGGCCTTCACGGGGGTTCTTGGTTCGGAGAACATCGGTTTGAATTCTGCACAGCAGGTGTGGATGGCCTACAACCAGGGAGAGGACGAGCGTGAAGAGTGGGAGCAGGAATGGGAGCTGGCGAAGTTCATTGCTTCGGCTTCGGCCCCCAAGGCGATCAAGCAGATGGCAGCACGGGACAAGAACCGCACTGCCGTAGAGCGGGACCGCAGGTTGCAGTCCATCCATCAGGCGTACTGGGAGGCCACAGGAGGGCAGGGCGATCTCATGGGTGGCGGGATTCATGTCCAGCAGGCCATCACGCGGGAAGACTTGATTGAAGAGATGCAGCGTGTGCGGAGTGGTGAGAAGGACATGCACGACATGATCGTGGAGGACTACAAGGACCGTATTCGTCATCAGCACTCCAAGGCAGAGCAGGAGCACAAGCAACGGATGCTGGATCTCCAGACGGCAGCAGCAGAGGAACTTGCTGGGACGGATGATGGTGTAGAAGCCACTGCTCTCGTGGGCTACACCCGTGACCAAATCGCTGCCTTCAGGAAGGGCCCCAAGCACACGAGGGTGCAGACGAGCACCCCGGTCAATGCCCTATACGAAAAGTATATCGAGCCCCCGACACAGGCAGGTGCCTGGCAGATGGGAGATGGCAAGGCCGCTCCTGTCCAGACTGGACGGCTAGAGGAAGCCTTGGAGGAGCGGAAACCTCTGTTCCACCGTGGTGAGCCCAAGGAGGATGCCAGCTAATGGCCAGTGACACCTATAAAGCATTCTTGGAGTTGGAGGCTCGGGTCTCGGGCATGGGTGCAGTCCAGAAGGCAGTTGCCTCTGTAGACAAGACCCTTGTCATGCGGATGGATTCCCGTGGTTTCCGGGAGATATCGGATCAGATGGGCAAGGTGCAGTCCATGTTCAAGGACCTTGATGCAGGGGCCGCGAATCTGGGGTTGAAGTTCGGGGACACCTTGGAGGATGCACAGAAGAAGATGGAGCAGGGCCTGTCGGCTTCCTACGGAGACCTTTTTGATCTCCAGCAACGTCTTGTTCAGGCACAGGGTGCAGGGGATGCCGCACGAGAGCAGCATGTCCAGGGTCTGATCAGCCACCAACGTATTCAGATGCAGCAGGAGATGCAGAACGCGGAGGGGACTGCCAAGATTTACAGTGAGATCATCAAGGAGCGGCAAGCTGCAGTGGATGCTGAGGCGCAGGCCACCCGTGAATTGGAGGACGCCAAGGGGAGGATGGCAGAGCGGGAGCAGAGGGGGTTTGCGGACAAGGCGGAGGATTTCTCACAGGAGTTTGGTAGCATCTGGGGCAGGGCTGCGAGCAAGGATCTTCCTGGTGTGTTCAATAATCTCGGGAAGTTGTTTGCCCGAGGCGCTGCGAAGGGTGCTGATCAGGCTACCGTAGCGGGTGCAGGTGGGGATGGTGCTGGGGTGCTGGGAGAATTGTCGGGATCGCTGGGGGGCATCGCGAAAGCCTTGGGTGCTTTTGCCGCAGTCGCTGGAGTTATCGCGGCTGTTGTGACTGTGCTCAATTCCCTGGATGAGCAGATCAAGGAGACCAACAAGAGCATCCTCGAAGGATCCTCCATTGCGGATCTCTATTGGGGGGATCAGTACAAGGGTGCCGCCCATCTGAGTGAGGGGTTGAACTCTGTTCGCGGAGCCCTTCATGATTTCAGCAGCAATGTCGCTTGGAGAACGACGGCGGATGAGCAGGCTGCCATCATCGCTGCCTTCCAAGAGAGTGGGTATGCCATCAAGGAGATGACAGGCGATCTGGAAAATCAGGTACAGGTCACCAGGGATCTACGGAAGGCCACTGCAGCTGCCATGACCTATGCACAGCTGCTGGGTGAGACCGACATCACCATTGCCAGCCAAATGGGTGAGAGCATGGAGGAGATGGCTCTCGGTATAGACTCAGTGAGGGAGGGGTACTCCACCACATACCGTGCTGCCATGTTGTCGGGGTTTGGCACCAAGCGGTTCTACAGCATGGTGCAACAGGCCACAGCAGGTATGGCTCTCTACAACGTGCGTATGGAAGATGCCGCCAACCTGATGCTGACTTTGAGCAAGGTTATGAGTCCCAGAGCAGCAGCCGCAATGCTCCAATCCCTCTCCCAGGGTTTCAGCCAGAAGTCCATACAGGAACGCATCAAGACCATGATGGTCTCAGGCTATGCTTCCAGCATGCAGGTGTTGGAGATGGACGCCGCCCGGTTTGGGGAGCGCTTCATGGATGAGTTTTCTGGCTCCCTTCAAGCAGCGGGGTTGGATGTCTCGGGGGGTGCAGAAGGGGTGCGGAAGCAGTTGGACACCATGACTACTGATCAGCAGGCCCTCCTGACAGCCAATCTGGCGGCTTTGGGGGATAATGGTAAAAAGGCTGCCCAGCAGTTGGGGGCTTTGATCAACCTGTCCAACAAGGGGGATGGGATGATCGCTAGTGCCATTGCTTCCGGATCTATGAGTGCTGCGGGACAAATGGTCGCCCAGCTGCAGATGTTTGGGAAGCCGCTCTATGAGATTCAGGGGGAGAACCTTGCAGCCTACCAGGAGCAAATGGGGTTCTCTGGCCAGCAAGTTGAAGAGATGAGGGCCCTCAGCCGGTTGCTCTATGGTAGCTTCAAAGCATTGGAGAGCGGTCAGGAGGGGGTGGCAACCACCGAAGCAGAGATGATCGAACAGATCAGGAAGTTCGGCGGTTACCTGGGGCCTGATGGTGTGATGGTGGGAACCATCAAAGAGAACAAGGTCATCAATGCCCATGCGGCAGAGACATGGCAGGGGTTTGCCATGGGGCAAGATGAACTCATTGCTGCCACCGTGGATGGTGTGAGCGAGGATGAGGCCCGCGCACAGGAGATGATTCAGAACACCCGCCAGATTGCCTCTTTGATCGAGACCGGCACCAATTTCCTGCTGAACTGGATTGGCGGCATGCTGGATGGCATCTGGACAGAAGTTCTGGGCGGTGAGGAACGCCGGGAAGAAATCGAAGCGGCAGAGGGCCGGGCCAAGGCTCTTGCAGCGGACTCCGCTACCAAGGCGAATGAGATCAAGGATCTCGAACAGAAACTGAAGACGACAGAGGGTGCAGGCAGAATTCCTATTGAGGAGGCAATTGCAGCTGCCACGGCTGAGGGGAAGACCCTGAGTATGCAACAGCAGTATGAAGAGATGTTCTCACGTAGTCTGCGTACTGTAACTTCAGGAGATGCCGGAGTTGCCACGCGGAAGGCCCAGGAGCGAATGGCAGAGACCGGGGGATTGGAGGGTATTGTTGCGGGGTCCTTAGGGGCGGAGAAGGCCGCTGAATTGGCAGCACAGGCAAAAGCAGAGAGCGCAGCTTTGGAACAACGTTGGGCTATCTATCAACAGCAAAGCATGTTGGCGGGAGGTATGTCAGTCTCAGGTATGCCCGAAACTGCAGAAACCGAATCTGACATCCTCATGCGGCTTGCAGAGGGGGAGCTGAAAAGGCAAACAGCGGATCAGGTAACAGCCTCCAAGGACACTACGGCTGCAGTGGATCAGCTGAATGATGACGCTGTCTCCAACATAGTGAAGGCTAACAAGATCTCTGAAGCCCAGCAGATGCTCCGCCGGGCCAATTACCAGGGCAAGGATTTTGCATCTTTTGCTGAGAACATTGCCACCGGCAATGCTCAAGCCCTGCTTCGAGCCCAAGGAGTGGTGAACAGGGCAACTATGGCAGGGACCATGGATCCCATTCTTGGGGATCTGGCCAAGGGTTTGAGTGTGGGTGCTCCTCAGAATGACTTCATCTACAGGCGCGGGGGCAAGGTCACCCCCATCAACACCCAGGACGACATCATGGGCTTCAAGCCGGGTGGTCCCATTGCAGGTGCCGGTGGTGGCGGAGGTGTCATCAACATCAATGTGAACGGTGGTGATCAGGCCCAGGTCTACAACACCGTCAAGAGGGCTATCAAGTCCTCTGGCCGGAGAACGTAGACATGGCCAACCCCGTATTCCAGGGATCCTTCAACACTTGGAAGGAAGAATCCGCGGGGCGCGGGCGTCGCCCCGTCGTGTTCGACATCCTTGGGCCTGACCGGGAGACAAGCATCCTCCCCGAAGACATCAAGATGGTGCTGCATGTGAACCCCAACAACATGGGGATTCAGTACAACCGCCACGTGGAACGCATCCAGACCATGGGCGGCTGGGTGGAGCAACACTGGGGAGACTCGACCCAGGAGATCAGCTTCTCCATGGCATCCGGTGGCTTCATGCGCCTCTACTCAGGGCTCTCCAACATCACGAACCCTGCCTATGGTGGCACGAGGCGGGAGACCCTGGCCTACGAGAAGTACCTGGATATCCTGGCCCTTTTCCACAACAACGGCAGTGTGTTCGACAGCACAGGGCGTATCGTGCTCCAAGGCATCCTCAAGATGACCTTCGATGGGGGCACTTTCCTGGGTTGGTTCACCGACCTGACCGTGACGGAAGAGGCGGAGCAGCCCTACATGTTCAACATGGATGGGAACTTCGTGGTCTTCAAGGAGATCATGGTCTTCCGTTCCCACCTCGCCACCTATGCCTCGACCACTGTCACAGGCACCAGCTCCAGTGAACCTGGGCAAATGCCCTAGGAGGCATCATGGCACAAATCGGTGATGTCCTGGCAGCCAACAGGTACGGTGCTCTCGCGTCGGGCCCATTCTTCCAGTACACCTTCGAGACCCAAGAGGGTCTCCCTGTAGATGGCTCCAATGCCCACCTGCGGAACCTCTCCCCCTTCACTCTCCGTATCCTTCCCCCCTCCATCCTGCTCAATGCGGCAGCTTCCGATGATGGGGAAGGCACGGATGACTTCAGCACGACGCTGCTCGAAGCAGCAGCACAGCAGGCAGATGGCACCATGCTCACTTCAGAGGTGCAGGCTGCCTTGGGCAACACCTTCATCGGAAACCTCTCTGATGCGACTCTGACGGGGAGCCTGGAGACGTTCGTGTCCAACGGAGCCCTGAACATGGGGCAGAACACGAATGCCATCCCCACCCTGGCTGATGCCTATGTGGCAGCGGACATTGCCCTCCAACTCCGCAACATCCTGAATGTCCCCCCGCTCACCCTTCTGATCAACCCCAACAGCTTCAGCATCTCCTACAACAAGCTCCAGAACTTCTCGTCACGGACTCGTTTCGGGTACGTCTTCGAAGCCTGGGGTGAGGAGCAGCCTCGCCTGACCATCTCGGGGAGTACCGGAGCGTTCATCGCGGGAGCCGTGGACACGGGGAACCCCTTTGGGGGCCAGGCTGAGGGGCAGACCTCCACCCCTTCCGGGGTGCAGTTCGCCGCCAAGAGGAACTCCGCCGCCTGGCAGAACCTCATGGGTCTGTTCCAGTTTTACAAGAACAACGGTTACATCTACGACACCCTGGGCCAGAGCGAGGCCCACCTCATGATCGGTGCCCTCGCCATCGACTGGGATCAGTGGACGTATGTGGGTCATATGGACTCTTTCAAGTACCAGTATGATGAGAACATCCCCCACAGGGTCACGTTCGACATCGAGTTCATTGTGTCCCGCATCTACGACTGGGGACAAACGCCCAGTGCGGTGTCTCCCCAGTCCAGCCCCACGGCATCTCCCAGTTCCCACACACAGGCATCCTCCGCTACTTCTCTCCGTGCAGCGGGTAGATCAGTGCTCACGGTGACGGGGCAGGACATCGGTCAGGTGCCCCTCCAGATCCTGGGAGGCTTCGAATGAGTGGCCAGATGGTGAATCGCCCCTATGTGGGGACGTGGCAGCTGAACAACAAGGAGATCAAGGAAAACACCCCTGATTGCCTCGTCTACGTCAATGGGGACACGTCCCTCCCTGGCTGTCCTACTTGTGGGGGCAGGATCGATCTGCAACCCTACATCATCAGCACAGATTGTGACCCCAGCGTCGAGGGACCCTCTACCGCGAACATCAGCCTGCAGATGCCACGGCACATCGGGGACTCGCTTTATCGTGACGGCCAGATGCTCTTGCGTCCGGGCTTGGAAGTCCACATCTACTACCGGGGGTACTTCCCCGTCTCTGGGATCCTGGCGGACACGACTCCCGAGCAGACAGGTGGTGTGGATCTCTCCAAAGCCATCATGTACCCTTACTACCTGTGCTTCCACGGGATCATGACGGAAGTGAGTCACGAGTATTCCGGTGGGGAGCACACGGTCAGCATCAGCTGTGCGGACATGCTGCACTTCTGGGCATACCATCGCATGTCGGAGCAGGGTTCTCTGTTTGGGGCGAAGCCCACAAACTCCAAGGTGAAGATGAGCCTGGTGGGGAACAACTTCACTGGCATGTCTCCTTACGCCATCATCTACACCCTGTACAGGGACGTGATGGGCGCAGCAGGTGGTGTGGAATTCGCTTTGGGGAACAAGACCAACGCCGCCGCCAACTCCTCTGTTGTGGGTGAGTCTCTGTGGTCAATGTCTTTGCTCTACTGGCAGGCCCGGTTTGCCGAGAGCATGACTCGTCTTCGCATGTACGGGATCGATGGCACGGTCTACAACAACTTCCAGCAGGCGTTCCTGGGGTCACTGCGAAGTAAGGATGCAGCCAACCTCGGGAAGAAGATGGCTGACAAGAACAAGCAGAGCAACGAGAACGATTTCCTCTCGGACAAGACAGCTCTGGCTCTCAAATTGGGCTTGGAGCCCAGCAACCTCTTTGGGCGGGCAGAAGACGAGGAGAGTGCCAACACGGGGGATGGGGGTATCAACATCCCTCAAATCCATGCCTTCGTCACAGACATCAACAACTGGGGTCAGATCAACTTCTTCGAGTCCACCTATATGACCAAGATCGAGGTGTCCAGCACCGTAAAGGAGGCAGTGGGCTACGAGTTCTACCAGGACGTGGACGGGGATATGGTGTTCAAGCCACCCTTCTACAACCTGGACACCTCTGACTCACGGGTCTATGTCATCAAGCCCATTGATGTCATCTCGTTCACCGCAACCGAGCAGGAGCCCACTGTCACCGTGGTCAAGGGGACGGGGTCGTGGTTCCAGAATATGAATGGGGTCATCGATGGGGAGTGGGGAACACGTGGGGAGTTCATCGATTACCGGCTGGTGGCACAGTTTGGGTGGCGTCCAGAGACCTTCGAAACCTCCTACCACACCAATTCCAAGGCCATTTTTTGGGCAGCCGTCAGCCGCTTCGACCTGTTCAACATCGGGGTCAAGAGCGCCAGTTGTCAGATCCCACAACGGGCAGAGTTGCGTCCCGGCTACCCTGTCTATTTCGAGCACCTGGATTGCTTCTACTACCTGCGTGCTTTCAACCACAGCTTTTCCTATGGAAGCCAATGTACGACCACGATGACCCTCGAAGGCAAGAGGGCCAAGTTCTATGCCCCTGGGAAGCGCCCCGAGGATGGGGTGCGGGCAACGATAGATCACATTGACCTCAGTGACCCCCATCTTCCGACGTTGCCTCTGGAAATGAGGCCCAGTGGGGACACGCAGTACCGCCTGCAAGGCTTCCCCAATGTCGTGATGACCCTGGATCCCGAGAATGTGAACCCACTCCAGTTCATGCGTGGTGTGGCACCTGCGGACTACACTTCACCCGAAGCCATGAAGCAGCTCATTACAGTCCTCCGTGACAACGGGATTGTCCAGATCGACCATTCCAGGGCTACTACTACAGAAAGAAAAGAGCTGTGGGAGGGTGGCCCGTGGCAGGTGCAGGCAGGAAATGACGATTGGAAGCCACTTCCTGACCTGAAGGAACTCACCTCCCAGGCTGCTACATTGGCCAATGCCTACACCCAGGTGCAGGGTAAGCCCCAGGACAGGGCTGACGAAGTGGTAGCCGCCGCATCGCACGCGGCCCCGGACTTCACACTTCTCATCACAGCCGCGCAGACCGCTTTCGGGAAAGCCTTCGGTGCAGACCCGGACTCCTCGGCATCTCGGCTTGAGATGCTGAATGACATGAAGGCAAGCTTCAACCCTGGTGGATCTCTCCCTGGCTACTACCGCTACTACTCATCTGCCCACCCCACTCCGGAGCAACAGGGGCCTAAAAAGCTCTCCTATGATGAGGCTGCGGGAGTCATCTCTACAGGGTCCATCGAGGCGTGTGCTGGAACATGCACCCAGTTGCAGAGCACAGAGGATGGGAATGAGCTGAATGAAGAAGGTGCATACAGTGCGGGCATCCCGATGCTGAAGGGCGGGAGTGTTGTTGTCACCCCAACCCACGAGATCAAGAACCTGCAGTTTGCCCAGTTCTCCGTGGACAGGGCGCGCTCCAGCACAACCTTGAAGGATGGGTACGACGGCTCCTATGACCCTGCTCGCTTCGGTGCGGCAGTAGAGAGCTTTCTTGTGCAGGAGTTCAACAAGATTCCCCCCTATATGGATGAGGTGCTGACTAGTGCCTCCACGGGGTTCTTGTATATGCTGGAGCCGTTGTGTGAGCAGATCTCCGCTGTGGTGGGATGGAATGAGGTTCCTACGGGCCCCTCCTCTCTATCCTCCGGAACAGAACCCCATGCCTTGAACTCAGATGAGGTTTGGGGGTTCACCACGGGCACTGTGCCAAGGACCCCCGGTGCATTTGACACCCTCCTCTCTGATGTAGCGCCCACGGTGGAAGAAGGCGTTCAAATCTTGGCAAGGGACACCGCCAGCCAGATCGCCACATATGTCACAGGAGTCCTTCAGCTCAGGGAGCAGTTCTGGGATTCCTTCGGTTTGCCAGGAAATGAGCCTGACGCGGTTCAGGCATCCTGGGCAGCTAGTTGGCAGTCCATTGGGCAACGGATGCCTACCATCAAACCTCCCAAGCGGGTGACCTCGTGGTCTACCAAGTCGGAGACCCATACTGTGCCTGTGTTCCCTGTCTCCGATGAGAGAGGGTACGAGGTGATCGGGACCTACAAGTATGGCCGTGGGATGAACGTCCAGAAGGGTGGGAACTTCGATGAGCTGAACAGCATCGACCCCAAGGTTGCCATCAGCTACGCGGCGGTAGAGGACATCCTCGATGCTCTCAGTCACGGCACAGACTACTCCAAGGTGCTGGCCTCACTGGATGTGGAGACTCGGGCTTTCCTTGCCTCCCAGGACATCGCGGATGTGGACGATGCCCTGGAAAAGGGCTCCGAGAAGTACGCCTTTGACCGGATCGTGAACTTCATGTCCGATGACAAGGAGCACACCCAGAAGGTCACCGTGGTCAATGCTGCATACAGCCTCGCCCAGCTCGGAGCCTATGTGCATAACAACGACGTGTGTTCCTGTAGGGGTGCAGAGGCATCGGTCTTGTTGGAGGCGTTCGGGAGTGACCTGTATGTCTCGGTTGACCAACCTGATGAAGTTCAGCAGTGGCTGGCGGATCAAGCAGCCGGGGCAGCGGTAACATGGAAGGTAGGACAGGATGCCGTGGCTGGACAGGTGTTGGACGCCGCTCCAGCAGTGGCATGGCAGGAAGCCCAGGCAGCCTACACAGGAGCCGCTGAAAATGTGCGTGTCGCAGCTGAAGGCTTCCAAGACGCCGTGGCCGATTTCCAGGATGAGGAGGGCTGATGCCTGATCCCCACACACTGACCAACACGGTCCCCACCGCACAGATGAAAGCGGACTTGCAGGAGTCCGGTTTCACCCGTGGTTCCGGCAACGACCCCAACAGCAATGATCTGGGCCTCGCCACCGTGACCTTCGTGGACTACGGCAGGTGGGAGATCACCATCCGCATGGAGACCGGAGAAGTCTTCCAGCACAATGTAGCCCTGACATTCCCCGGTGCTGGAAACCGCCATTTCTTTGGTTCTCTGCCCATGGTCGGAGATGTCTGTGTTGTGGGTTGGGGTGCTGCCGAGAGCGGTAGGAACAAGAAACCATACATCCTGTCTTGGGTTGTGGGTGGTGTGGTGCCGGGCCTGGACTGGTGGGTCACACAGCCCTTTGCTCGGGACGAGTACAACCTGAATCCCAAGAACCAGAAGTTGGTGGAAGGGATCGCCAACCGTATCCGCCACAAGCTGCGGCACATGGAGCCGGGGAACATTGTCTGCTCCTCCGCCCAGGGCGCGGATATGGTGCTGGACGAAGGCGTGCTGCTGGCCAACAGGCGTGGTAACGAGATCCGACTGCGGGACCAGGACCAGTCGTTCATCGTTCGCAGCCTCCAGCAGTTCCATGCAATGGCAGGAGCCCGTGTCTATGCAGGCATGGTTCAACGTGATGCCACCCTCCTTCCCACCATGATGAGGTCGGATGGGCGCTATTGGGATGGCCCCGAGCAGCTGGACTCCGAAGGGGTGCCCATCTCTGTGTCCAACCTGGGCGCATCCCCCTATACGAGCGGTGCTTTGACTCCTGCTCCTGTGTTCCAGCGAGACTCGGATGGCAACCCGCTTGTCACCATGGACTTTCCCAGCAACGTCGACCCCTACGAGTTTCTCCAGCAAGGTCTGTTCGTAGACTCCAACGGCAAAGTGGCTGCGGACACCGTTCCCGATGCTGTCTATGGCGGGAAGGCTCTCTACAGGGTCTCCACAGGCAACACGAACGCTGTGCTGGACGCAGACTCCGAGACCCTCACGGAATACCGCATCGAGGTGGCACACACTTCGGATGGCACCCTCCCTGTCACAGAACAGACCGATGGGTTCGATGCGGACAGGCTGCCTCCTACCACACCCCGCGACAACAACTCCCTGAGCGGCTCCCCCAACAGCCCCTTCATCGAGATGGTCATGGGGTCGGTCGTCGGCAATGACCCCTTCTCCGTCTCCGGTCGGAAGCAGTATGGGAAGCCCCTATATCCCTACATTTTCGATGGGGAAGTGCGCTCTCCAGGGCTGTCCTCGGGTGTCGGTGTGCCTGTGGGGCAGCATGCCGCGAGCCTCTTCCGTATGTGCCCCCCACTGGACACGTCGGCTGCCCCGGTGTTCTGGTCGGTGACCAAGGATGGCCGGGTGATGGCTTCCATCCCCGGCAACAGCAGCACCTGGGCTGTAGAGGCTGCCCTGGGTTCGGGTATGCACCTGGGCTCGGGGATGAACCAGGATGGGAAGAGCATCCTCGTGGACACGGACGGTGGTATCCGCCTGCACTCCAACAGGGGTGACAACCAGACCAACTATGGTGTGGAGTTGGTCTCCGATGAGGGTGCCATTCGCATCTTCGGTGGAGGCCAGACCAGCGTGGGTGGTGTGGCAGCTCGTTCCGCTCCATCAGGGGATGGGGAGGCGGGGCTTCCCTCTGTCAGCATCGAGAGCAACACCAACATCGAGATTCGGGCTGGGCGCAAGCTCACCCTGATAGCCCAGCAGCTGGACTTGACCCAGGCCAATGCCCTCAACATCAACCTCCAGTCGGTGTTCGAAGTCAGGGCGGGGGAAAAGATCAGCACCCAGACCAAGGTGCAAGACACGGTGGTCATGGGTCAGGCCACAGAAACCTTCAGTGGCCCGAAGGACAGCCTCCCCACCAACACCCCTCTTCGCAAGACGCAATTCACTGCAAACCCAGCCACGGGTTTGGTTGGCGGGACCGTAGACGAGTACACCCTCCTCTACGGAGACAGGGATGAAACCCTCTCCATGGGCAACCACCAGACCCAGGTGCTGGTGGGCAACCAAACCTACTCCTGTGGAGTGGGCACTTGGAAGGCATCTGCGGGGCTCAACAACATGGAGATTGGGGTGGGCTCAGTGGCAATCAACACTGCTGCGGGCCCCATGTCCTTCTCAGCAACCGCTGGGGCAGCCTCCATCACAAGCAGCACTTCGGCCACCATCGCTGCAACTTCCATCGCCCTGACGGCAGCCACCGTGAGCCTCCCCGGAGCCCATCTCCCTGCGGGTGCGGTGCTGACCGATGGATGCATCAACCCCTTGACGGGCACACCCTTCAGCGTCTCTGGCGTTATTGGTGTCCAGACCTTCCGGGTGGGAGCTTAGTCATGGCCTTGAGCCCCTCTCTCATCACAAACTCCATCTTGGCAGCGGGTCCTGAGCTTCAGGGGACGGTGTGGAAACAGCTCACAGCCGCCCTGGGCTCCGCTGTGGCAGCCTGGGCACGTTCCCCTGTCAACCTGTCCCTCCTGGGTGCTACGGCGGGTGTGGTGGGCTCTGGGCAGGTTCTAGGCAAGCTCACCGTCAGTCCTGCACCGCTCCCCGTCAACCTCTCCGTCTCGGGCCACTCCCTTCTGGGCCCCAACGCCGCGATGGTAGGTCGGGCTGTAGGTGTGGGCGTGGGTAACGCTTTCAACTCGACAGCCTCCTACCGGGGAGCCTCGGTGGGCGTCGGTGTGGGCTCGGATGTCTCCAGGGTGGTAATCTCCAACGGAGTCACCTTGACGACCCTCATCGTGGGAGAGGCGGCAGCTTTTCAAATTCAAGGCCCCAACATGGGGATTCTTGCCAGTGCCCTGGGAAATGGCATCGCAGCCATGATGTTGACGGGTACGGGTCTAGGTGCAGTTACCGGCGTCGGAGGCCCCTCCGCAGCAGCCGGAACCAGCAAGAGCAGCGTGTTCTGAGGAATCGATGTCTATTGACCTGACCGGATATGTTCTCCGACCTTCTCGTTCGGCACCTTCCAACGCCACTTCTACAGCGGCTACGGGCAATGGTGTTCTGCGGGACAACAAAGACTTCCCAGGGGCGTTCCCCCTCCCTGGTGACCTCGTAGAGTTGGCAGGGGACCAGTACCGTTCCGCTGTCATCGATAACCCTGCCTCCGCGACGCAGGAATATATCGTCTGGGCTGCCAACTCGTCCAACCTCGCTCTCCTGGAGGATACGACCTGGGCCACGAGTGAGGGCACAGGCTCCATCCCCAGTGGCACACTCCCTGCTGCTGATGCGGTGACCTTGCAGGTGTACACCGATGGCACCTCCCGGTTGGTGATCACCGATGACGAGGATCGGAGCATCGCTGATGTCCGCTCCGTCTGGATCATCCGTGGGGACAACGCCGTCCAGGTGACAGCAGGCCCTGACACCGCGACCCCCTTCGCCTCCCAGGATGCCGATGCGGGGATCATCACCCTCTCGGGTACCAGCCTCACAGCGTTGAGTGGTGGTGTCTCCAATGACCGTGGTGACCGCATCCAGATTGTCTCCTATGTCGTGGCAGCCGCACGGTTCTGGTGGTCCCGGAACGACGAGAGGGCTACCCGCTTTGGCTGGAATGGCAAGACCCAGCGGTGGGAGCCTCTCAAGGGCACCCCGCCTGTGAGCCTTGGTCAGATCCTGGAGGGGGAAGACTACCTGCTGACCCCCAAGCCCACTCGCTTTGTTGCGGGTGACAGCCTTCCTGGGGACTCCGGTACTCCAGATGCCTATGCCATGGTTCGGATGGGTCTGCGGCCCGATGCCAACAGCACCCCTGTGGACGTTGTTGTGGTCACCAACGATGAGGCAGATGCCACCTACACCTTCGCTCCGGGTGGTCCCGACGCTGTGGTGGGTGCCACCAGTGGTGTCCTGCAGTGGAACCCCGACTACATCACCAGCTATGCGGGCCAGTATGCGTGGTACGTCTATGAGAGCTTTCAAGAGGATCAGAACGGAGAGCTGGGTGACCTCATGGATGCCGGGGACGAGCCCCTGTTCATCACCCCTCTGCCCGAGCTGACATCCCGGCCGTTCATCCGCCTGGGGTTCAGGCGCTACCTGACGCCCTTGGTAGCGGATAACGATGCTGTCCTGGCAGCCCTCACGGTCAACGTGGGTGATGTGGGCTGGTCAGCCTCTACGGGGAAGCTGAAGTTCAACTCCGCCGATGTGGAGAAGGCAGACCCCACGGCAGGTGGCTTTGACGTTGCCTATTTGGGCTGCAAAGTCTACTACGACGGTGTCTCCCTCACGGCACAGTCCATCAGGGCTCGTGATCCTGTGCAACTGGTGGATGAAGCGACTGCCCCCGATACCATCGGAGTGGCGAACGACCTCTACATCCCCAGGGCGGTTCCGCACCCCTCACCTGGTGTCTCTGGTTACATGCTCCTTCCCGATGGGACAGGAACCATCCCCAACACCAGCACCACACCTGCTACCCGACCGAATGGGACAGGGCTCGTGCGTGAGGTGAGGGGGTTGGGTGACATCCTGCTCTTCACTAAGAGCGGGCTCTTGGATGAGACGGAGATCGTGGAGTTCGAGAGCGACCTTCCCACCTTCCCATTCCTGCAGGGGAAGGGGAAGGCCACCATCGCACGGGAAGAGGGCCCCGGTGGGTGTCGGGTAGCCCTCGGTCTGCGGGACAGGACTCGGTTCTCTGGCGAGGCTATGTACTTCCAGCAAACGGATGTGCAGCCCTCTGTTTTTGCCCCCCAGGCTCGTATCCTCTCACGGGAACATGAACCCTTCGTCCTGGAGGGCACGGAGTTTCTGGCATTCAGCATCGATGGCACCGATTACCTGTGGGATGCCTCCGTTCTTGTGCCTGGCACGTACACAGCGGTGGACATCGCCACGAGCCTCAACAGCCTCATCACGGGAACAGGAAGTGTCGAAGCGCTGAACTCCCAGGTGCTCATCCAAGCAGGCAACCTGGACACGGGGTCTGTCTACATCGGCTATCAGTCCCTGGTCAGTGGTGCTTTCGCGGATCGTAACCTCACGGGCAACGCCATCCTGGGCTTCCTGCCTGGGTGGAGTGTGGTCAACCCCGCTGGAAATGACAATTGGCTGCCCGACTCCGGTGCTTCCCTCGGAGTCTACCGGAGCCCGCAGAACAAGGATCGGAGCAACGGCACCCCTGACATGAAGGCTCGGGATCGCTTCCGGGGTACGATTCTGTCTGGAGGGGTGACCGTATCTCCCTTCCTGGCCATCACCAATCCTCCTTTGCAGGATGTGGCGGGGTTGGACAGCAATGTGTTCTTCTCCCTGCTGGATGGTCTGTTCAGCCGCCCCCTGCAGCCGCTCGAAGATGTCCTCTATGAATTCGAGTATGACAGGGTTGCATGGCTGGAGCAGGACTCTGTGTCCTCCCGTGTGGAGCTGGCCACTACAGCTCTCCAGCTGGGGCATCCTGGCGTAGTGGGAGACACCCTTTACCCCGCCGTTGCCCCTGGCAATGGTCTGTACGTCTCCGAAGCTGGGGGGGCCAAGGCACTCCTGACCCAGGGGGTTGACTACCTCCTTCCTGATGATGGGAAGCGTGGTGTTGCGATCCTCATCGATGTGGTGGGCGGTCTTGTCACCAGCGGCGCACAGGGAGGCACCACGGCAGCCACAGGGACGTTCACAGACCCTGATGCCACGTTCATCACGCAGGGTGTGACGCCTGGGTTCAGGTTGAAGCTGCTCTCAGGTGATGCGGCGGGCTCCTATGTGGTCACCGCTGTGATCTCGGAGCAGGAGGTCACCGTGACTCCTTCGTTCCTGTCCACAGCCAGCTTGCTCTCCTGGAAGATGTACTCTGGCTACACCACGGACGTGTACGACCCAGGGCTCTTGGCTGATGTGCTGTACGAGGACTTCAACCACCTCCCCACGGAGCCCTTCAAGGCTCGGCTTCTGTCCTCTGTTAGTGCCGTGCCCGCAGATGCGGCTGCCCAGGCTGCCAACCGTCGTGTCGCCGTCGTAACGGACGCGATACGGAGTTCCCGGATCACGAACATCCGGTTCGGCCTGCCTTCGGGGAGTGTGGAAGCAGACACCTACTTCCTGGCCAACACCGACCTGGGAGCGGTGGCGAACAACACCCTGGCAGTGCCTGATACGACAGAGGATCATTTCACCACAGGTGCCTTCTCCATCCTGGTGGGCACACAGGCGTACACCATCACGGGTGGAAACCTGACCGCAGTAGCAGTCTTCACCCCCATCGCAGGGGATGAGATCCAGTACGGTCAGGTGGGTTCGGGTATCGAGGGTGAGCTGAATTTCGGTGCCACGACGCTATCCATCTTGGATCAGTCCCATGTGACCTATGTGGAGGAATTCCTCAACCCCATCGACTTCTCGGCGGGGATGGTGGAGATCGATCCTGCCAGTGGGGAGCTGAATTACTCATCCGCAGACATGCTTACCTATGGGAGCACCACAACGGCCTACTTCCAGGAGGAGATGGTCACGGTCAGGCAGGAAGATGTTCTCATCAGCCCCATGGGCGGAACGGTCCACTTCAACACCTCCCTGCGTGAGAACCAGATCGTGGAGATGGACTACAGCCAGGCGAACAGCAGCGGGCTGCAGTACCTGGACGATGACGGCAACCCCGTGCTCGTCGTGGAGCAGCTTCCTCTCTATGTGCGTCAGGAGCAGACTACACGGGTGTCAGGGTTCACCTATGACTTCAACCCCACGACCCGCACGACGGTGAACACCGTGACCCCCTATGTGTGGGTAGACGGGATGCTCCAGAATTACGGGTACGAAGAGCAGTACGAGATCAACTGGGACGACAACGAGATCCACTTCTCCACCGAGATCGCCTCCACTGCCACGGTGCTCATCAACTATGCCGTGACGGAAGCCTTTGGCGGCGAGCAGGTGTACACCGCCAGTACCACTCCCGTCTTCCGCCCTCCTTTCTTCGTGGAGGCGGAAGAGCCCACCTTCACACTCCAGACCGACCGCACAACGGACATGGTACCTGGCAAGCTCCTGCGGCTCGGTGCAGCCCCCTTCTACATCAAGGCAGCCAGCTACAGCGCTGTGACAGGGCTCACCTCGGTAACCCTGTTCCCCACTCCTGAAGTGGAAGCGGGTAGCCGTGCCCCTGGTAACGATGTCCTCTCACTCATCACGACCGTTCCGGTCACGACCGATGTGGATGGCGTCGTTACTGCAGGCAGCCTTGGATTCCTGCTGACCCTATCTGCCACCTATGAGCCTGTAGACAAGGGGATGGATCACATCACCTTCCACGGGGACGTGACCCAGTACGCAGTCCCCGGACACATGCTGGAGATGGACGGTTACCCCTACCTGATCGTGGGTGGGACACTGGCAGAGGATGGGTTGACGACCCTTGTGCAGGTGTCCTCGCCTTTCTACCGGGGCTTCAACTCCGCCACTGATGTTATCAAGATCTCGGTGCGGCCTCTCTATCCGCCCAACGCCCGTAACTTCCTGGGGGTCAACCCCCTGGTGCCCACGGAAGATATGGAGCTGGTTCTGTATGGGGAGACGGACAGGACGGGGTTTGCACTTCCTGGAAGGACTCTGACTCCCAGGACGGAGTACAACATCGATCCTGACTCGGGTGCAGTGAGTCTCCTGGAGCCTTTGCAGGCGGCATTGTCCCCTGGGCAAACGCTCTACCTCTCCTACACCCAGATGAAGCAGCTGCAGCCCATCGTGGCGATGCAGACTGTGGTGTACCCACTCTATTCGTCAGCCTATTCCTATGTGACGATGCCTTCGGATGAAAATGGGTTCCTGGGTTCTATTCTCCAGGGCACCTACACCTACCACAGGCCCGACACATTCTACTTCAGGGCTGTTCCCGTGTCCGATTACATGGGAGAGGTGGCAGCAGATGCCGTAGCAGCTTCGGCAGCAGCACTCCCCCATAGCGGGCCTGTGGTGACTTCCAGCAATGGTTCCAACAACTGGGACTACGGAAATCTCCCTCTCCAGTCCGAGATCGTGAACCTGGAGAATCAGGACCACGCAGCGCGCCGCCTCATCAGCATGTACGACGGTGGCATCAGGGGGTTCGAGCAGGTAGCGGAGACCATCTCCGGTGACGTGATCGGTGCTCGTGACGGCAAATTCAGGTTCTTCGTGGGTCGGAACAGGCCCTATGCTCCCCAGGGGTACGAAGACCAGATCACCGGCATCCTGAACCCCAGGAACGTGTGGTCCCAGGTGTTCCTGAGCGCCAACCAGAGTTTTGGGGTGACGGAGACCGACAACCTGGTGGATCCCGAGACCGCGACGCTCGGTGCAGGCCTGGTGGTGGGGGGTGACTTCCTGGAGCCCTTCCTGTTCAGCTTCTACCAGAGCGAGCAGCGCCGGTACATCCAGAACGACATCGATGACCGTGTGCTTGTGCGGCGGGCTCGGCCCACCCTGAGCTTGAACGGTGCCCTTCCTGGGATGCCTTCCATGTCTGTCAAAGGGTTGTTCCAGCGGATGGGGGAGACACACACCCTCTCACGGCTGTTCCCTGAGTCCTCCCTGGTGTTCACCACAACCTACCCCGGACTGCAGGCTGACCTGGAGAACGATGACCCCGGCGTCTACGCATTCTTCAGGGTGTTGCCCCGTCCAGGGCTTCTCAAAGATGGTGAGCCCATCACGGGGAGCACCTTCCGGCAGCCCATCGGGTCGCTCTCCAACCCGAGCCTGGGTGTTATCGAGAACGTCACGGATGCTCTGGTGCGGAACAGGCTGCCCCGTGCTCGGATCTGGGCCTACTCCCCGACAGGATTCCCTGATGTGGATGCTGCCTCCGATGGCATCCCCTCGATCATCGCCACCCCCTTGCAGCTCAAGGACTTCCCCATCGATCCCGATACGGGATGGCCTGACATCGCACAGATGGTGTCCAACGGTGGGGAGCTTTCTGACCTGGGTTCAGGTGACGTGGCGCTGAGTACGCCTGCATGGGCTCCCTATGTTTCCACCGATGTCCGACAGTCTCAGGTGGCCTTCGGTGAGCCCGATGGTGAGGTCTACAGTGTGGGCGACACCGCCATCACCCTGCAGACTGCGTTCACCGGGTTGCTCAATGACCCGATCTACGGGGGCATCTTTGTAGGGAACGTGCTCTCTGGTTGTGTCCTGACCTTTGTGGACTCAAATGGGGCCCAGATTGCGGATGCCAGTCAGATTGCTCGGCTCACGGAGGGTGCTCTGTCCTCCACGACGTTTGCACCTGTCCTTGGGGACACCATCTACGTCATCCCCCCGACTGCCGCGAATGTGGCCATGTCGGATCCTCCCACTGTGGAGGAGCTTCAGGACATCACGAACAACATGCCTGTCTACAGGCGTGGGTTCGATATCGGTGTGCAGAAGCAAGGTGGCAGTTTCATCGACCTGTCCTTGCCCTCCATCCTGGACCCCAGCTCGTTCTGGTTCAAGGAACTGCTGGGACAGCAGCCTCCTGATCCGATGACGACCATCGAAGCTGATGTGGAGTTCTCCAACTCCCAGCGGTATCCCCACACCTTCCCCGCCCTCCTGGGGCAGACGACCAACGACAGTGGGGACTATGCAATCCCCTACCTCGCCGTAACGAACACGGAACTAACCCGTCTCGGAGATGTGGCAGGCACCTTCACCAGCATCGTGCAGACTGACACCCTGATTCCCAGCTCTGTGTTCCCTGATGAGGTTCTGGGCAACGATGGGGCGATCCTCCCCGTGGCTTCAGGGTCTCTCCCTCCCGCAACGCTCCTCACGAGCCAGGACTTCCTCCCTGTCACCACGGCGGGTGTCTACACCCCCCACAGTGGTATTGGGGACGTATCTCCCTTCGATGTGGTGTTGGTGGAGGTGGGTTCCCCCACAGCAGCGGATGGCCAGCAGGGCATCCTTTCTGTGGGAGCAGTTGGCACGAACCAGCTGGAAGTCCCCCGCTTCGTGACGCAGACGGCTCTTGGCCAGCCGATCTGGTACACCTTCCACAACGCCATGTCCCATGTCTCCACCACGTTCGTTTCGGGCATGGTGCTGAGTGACACTGGTGCAGGCGTCACGACCATTGACATCAACAGCATGGGAGCCTTGTTCTTCAATGATGGGACAGGAGGCGTCGCCGGCGGCTTGAACAACATCATCCCTGCGGGTAGCACCAACGAGGTTGTCATCCGTATCTATGACAACGGTGCAGGCGGAGCCCCCGGTGTGCTCCAGGAAACCATCACCCTGACAGGTACTACTGCTACGGGTGGTTTGGGCACTGTGAACCTCGCGGGTCCCGTGCAGTTCACCGATAAGGTGATGACCATTTTGACGGCTGCGCCCTTCAGCTTCGTGAACCTGCCTGGTGTGGTGCCAGGCCCCACGCTCCCCTATGACTTCACCATCACCATCGATGTGTATGCAGCAGGTGCAGGTGCGGGCTCCACTACAGGTCAAATCCTGAATGATCGGCTCACCTTCACGGAACAGTATGACATGAGCACAGCTCCCGCTCGGGGGGCAACGACAGCCGCTGGTGTGGTTCTCATCGAGGCAGGGCTGGAAGTGCCTTGGATCACTGCATCTGGCGTTCCCGTGCAGGTCAATGGCCCCCTCTTCGTCAATGCAGGTGTTCCTTTCACCTTCCTCCCTCGGGATGCAGCGAGCCCCCAGGTGGGCACCTTCGTCCCCGCTCCTTCCCCGGGGGAGCTGGGCACTATCAAGGTCATGGCTTGGGAAGCTGGGGGCAACGTCGACCTCCCTTCCACGTCTGTGGTGTTCTCGGCCCTCCCCTCCTCAGCACAGGACCCTACGGGTGTCATCTGTACGGGCACTGGGACGAGTGTGGATGACACATGCAGCATCACCACCGTTTCCGTACCTGTAGACGACGTGTTGCCTGGGGACATCGCTGTCATCGACAACTCGGTAACGGGTGACGCGGCAGTCAAGGCTGGAACGTACCTCATCCGCCATGCAGTGCATGACAGTGGAGCCGGGCACTATGATGTGCAGACCCAGGCGGGTGCAAACAGCTTGGGTGGATGGCTGAATAGCCTTATGCCCAAGGTGGTGTCCTGCACCTTCCCAGTTGGCGGCGCAGGCAGCCTTGTGGTGGATGGTATCCAGGATGCCTACGGGAGCCCCACGGGTACAGCTTGGGACACTGCAGGCTACGTCTATGTGCTTGTAGATCCTGCTGATCTCACGACTGTTGTCCGGGCGTGGTACAGCGCCTACGCTGTAGCCCCTTCAGGTCAGGCGACCTTCACCCTCACGGATACTCTTGCGGAGGACGCTACGGGTGCAGCCATCGTCAACACAGCCTTCGCGGCTGCTGCGGTGGCAGGCAAGATGATCTCCGGGATGTCCTTCCTCCGCCTGGAGAACGTCCATGGGCTGCTCCCCTCCAATAGCATTGTGGGGTTTGACGATGCGGGAACCACCTGGGGTGGCATCCTGGGCGTTGTAGTGGAAAACCTTGCTTTGGCTGCGGGCCCCGCCACCCACGCCTACGGTGGCACCTTGGCAGATGTGCCTATTCCTGCCGCCGCTCCTGCTCCTGGCGACCTCGGTGTGGTGAGGACAGGTTCCGGTGCTGTGATGGGAGACTCCACAGCCTTCATCGCGGACACTCACACACCTGTCTATAACGGAGTTGCGGTCTACCTGGACATCCGTGGCATTGACTGGGACACCTTCCACGGGGTTGCAGGTACGGGTGCCGTGGGCTGCATCGTACCGGGTGACACCTTCGCCCTGGATGATGGTGCAGGTAACCCCGGATTCCAGGCTCTGGCAGGCATCTTCCTGGAGCCCTCCTGGCCTCGCCCGGCGCGGAACCTGGGCACCGTGTTCCCCAAGGTGGTGGATGCCACCCACACTATCCCCGCTTTGGTGGACATCGGGATGCGGAACGCAATCTTCTTCGGCCTTCCTCTGGCCCAGGAGGACGTGTCTTTCACCGTGCGCCGAATCCGCCGCTTCCATTCCCTGCTGGATGGCATTGGGGACAACCTAAAGCCCCTGCGGTATGCCTACGAGATCCGCACAGGAACAGTGGACACCTACACAGCAGCCACGCGTAACATGGTCCTCACGGGCGACGGCACGCAGCTTGGTGGGTTGTGGGACAGGGATGTGAACGTGACCCCAGGGGACACGGTACGCTTGTTGGATAATTCCGGTGCCTTGGTAGACGAGGCAGAGATCGCGGCTCTCATCTCCAACACCAGCATGATCCTGCGTGAGCCCGGGTTCACGGAGACAACTCCCGCGCCTGGGGACAGCATTCAGATATGGCTGAAGCAGGCTCCGGTGCCTCATGAGCAGTCCAATGAGCAGCTGTTGGACTTCATCACGGAGACAGTGGTCTTCGAGCAGACGGCGGTGCCCAACAGCGCGGGTGGTGCAGTCACCACGACCAACCAGCTCACGGACTTCGACGGCACGGTGGACTTCTCCAATGTGCAGCAGGGGGACATCATCCTTGTAGATCCTGCGGGTGCTCTCACAGGGCCTACAGGCCCCGCTGGGACCCCCGAGACTGGAGCCACCCCTTACGGCGACCAGTCTGTTCTCGCCCGTGCAGATGGCTCCTACGTCGCAGGAGGCCCCTCCGAGTTGGACGACAACCGTGGCTGGTATCGGGTCAGTGCAGATGCGACCCCGACCATGCTGGAAGTCTCTGGAGCTACGGAGTTCACAGGCATCAGCGGTGGGGATGTGGTCTTCGGGGCTCCTACCCAGGAGTTTGCGGTCTACCCCACCATCAATGCCTCCGTTCTCACAGGAAGCATCGAGGGTCAGATGGATCTCCGCCTGACTAGGGTGGCTGGTACGGATGACCCAGACCCGGACTCCTACCAGGGCAACGCCTACTCGATCTCCCCCTTCTCCTACAAGATCATCCGTCCTCGGGGCATCCTGCTGGATGAGTCTGTCGACCTGATTCTCCACCACAGGGAACGGATTCTGTCCTGGATGGAAGAGATCACTGTGGGGGCCGATGAGAGCAAGCAGGGGGGCTACTACGTCTTCCAGCGGGATGAGCACATCTCCGACCTGGGAAGTCCCACGGTGGCTACGGAAGGACTCGGTGTTCCTTCCAATCTCTACATCGAAGGGCTCTCGGGCTTGACCCAGTATGCCCCCTTCGCCAATGTGTCCGACTGCCTCTCGGTCTTGGACAGGCGGGTCTGGTGTTTGGACACAAGGCTGGACAGCACCGTGCCTCCCTACCAGCCTGGCGGTGAGCCCTACACGTCGCTGGCAGCGGACAACAGCGGTGGTGGGATTTACACGTTGGGTTCAGGGCGTCCCGTTCTCCCTGACCGGATCGATGATGTGCTGGACAGGACTGATCGGCTTCGGAACTTGCGGATGGCATGGATCAAGTACCGCACTGAGAAGGTGAGTGGCACAGTTCCTTCTATAGATAGGTTCCAGGTGGAGCTTGCTGCTCGGCTCCTAGAGCTTGAGGAGTTGCTTCGTATCCAGGAAAGCATGAGCAGTGTGGAGTAAGCAATGTCTGACGATATCAAAAAGCAGCTTCAGGATATGGGTCTGGACACGGACGGGTGGCAGGAGTCCCCTGGCGGTCATCATCTTCCCCCCATGATGAAGCGGCAGATGGCGCTCCTGGAGCAGGCCAAGGCACTGCTGGAGAAACAGGTCACCCAGGACCGTGCTCAGGTGGCGGAGCTGCATGAAACCATGAACCGTGTGAAGCACGGCGGAGGGTCGTAACGTGGGTTCCCCCGAGACTGGAGAAGAGACTGCCCTGACAGGGACCTGGACAACGGTTCAGCCTGGATTGCCTCCGCAGATCGCTGAGATCGCTGAGAGCATCAACACGTTCGCCAATGCCCTGGTGTCGCTCCTCAACATCGGGCTCACCATCCTGAACATCGTCAAGGCGTTCATGGTGGGGTTCCTCGACCCCCTCACCCCCATCATCGAAGCGATCATTGCCGAAGTAGAGGGTTTCCTCAACGATATTCGGCAGGCTGGCATCTACATCGCGGGGGATTTGCATCCCCGCTACCCCTTTGATGAGATCATTGGAGGCTACCAGGGCTACGAGCGCCGCATGGTCAAGAGATTGGTGGACAGGACAGACCCCACGAGACCAGACTTCACTTCGGAGACAGCGGTCATCGCCATCTTCCTCTACTCGTCGGGGGATGCCTCTCGCATCTACCAGGTCCTTGACGTGATCAAGCGGCTGCGGGGATTCTTCGGGGACAACACGGAGGACAAATTCCTGGGTGTCCCTGTGGGACTGGAAGCCCAGTACGGCATGGACGGGGCATCCCTGTACTCCTTCGGGGCGTTGACTCAGGCTCGCCAAACGAATGATGTGCCTGACTCGGTGAACCTGACGTGGCAGATGGCTGTGCCTCCCGGCACAGGGCTGGTTCAGTGGCCTCTTCCTGCTCCCCAGGGTTTCCTGATTGAAGTGTCCACAGTCAAGGATGGGTTCCTGCTGGCGGCTGAAGTGCCCGCGCCCCGTGCAACTCTGGATGAGGAAGGTCAACAGGATCGGGTGATGGGGCTGGTAACCTATCCCTCTGGCAAGGTGTTCCGGCTGTACGGTGGCCAGGACCGCCTCCTGTTTGATGGCCCTCAAGACAGCGTGTTGGGTTCCAACACTCCCGTTTCTGGTGGGTCCTTCACCATCTCCCCTCCCATGTTGGATATCTATGGGGAGCTACAACAAGGCATGGGCCGCGTCTTGTTGTTCCGCAACAATGCGGACACGAACCCTATCTATCCAGATGCCCTCAAGACCACGGATGCCGAGGGGAACGATCTCTATGTCTTCCAGCGGACATTCTATGTGGACAGCAGTGCTGTAGGTACTGTGCTGGCGGGGCCAGGCCAGCCCTTCTCCACCACCTTGAAGCACTCTGACATGCCCTGGGATGCCGAGATCACAGAGGACTCCCTGGGGACATACAATGTGACCCTTATTGGGGAGGCCCCTGCATCTGAGGTGTATGTGCGTATCTCTGCTGTAGGGGCGACTGTTGCTGAGTATGCAGAGGCTGAGGGACTCCCCGAGGAGCAGGTGTGCAAGTGGGAATTGATACCCTCCATGCTCCCTGTACTTCCCCAGAACACATGGCATCTTGGAAATCTTGGGGGCTTCCCTGTGGATGCCAAGGGTGATCCCTCTGATGCTTTGGAAGTCACCTTCCCCAGTGCCAGCACCCAGGAGTACCTGGATACGGTTACGGCTGCCTTGGCAGTCATGCTTCTGGTGAGGGCGGATATCAAAGCCCTGGGCACGGGTGCCATATTCCAGCGGGGCACTGGTCTGGATCCCACAGGTTTGGAGTCTCTGGCAGAGATTCTGGTCCCCTCGATGCTGGGGCCCCGTCCCGCTGAGTTTTTCCGCAAGGGGCTCAACCCCATCACCGCCCGGCAGCAGCTCCTGGATTTCTGCCGCACCCAGGCCAATGACATGTTCCACCGCATGGGTCCGAACACGTCTGTGCAATCCTACCTGGCGGAGCAGGGGGCATTGCTCCGCACGTTCAAGTGGTCAGACCTGGGCGGGGACTGGGCAAACAGCACCTATCCCATGGACATGACCATCATCGAGTCCTTGGAGAGCACACAGCAGGGGTACGGGTTGGCACTCACACCCTTGGACATTGGGATGAGCCCCCAGGTGGTGAATGGGTTGATGCGAGTGGGTTCTATCAACCCTGAACGGGACCCTGGGTTCTACAAGGGGGTCAGGGCTCTGGATGTCCGCTTTGTGATGGGGTTGGGCTCGGAGGACTGGTCCCCTGTGTTGTACAACTCCAGCCTTTGGGAGCCCCGTGAATCGATGCCTATGGAGTTTGTGCGGTGTGCATTGCTGGACGAGGGGAGCCTCCTGACAGCTGCACAAAATGTGCTCAACGTCGCTGCAGCGCCTCTGGCTCTGACCAGGGATCCCAGCTCGGGGAGCTGGACGGCTCTCCGCATGTTCCCCCAGGGACTTCCTGCTGTGGAATTGTTCATGGAGGACATCCTGCGGTGGGTCAAGAGCATCCAGGCGGGCGTGGATGCCGTGACTGAGATGATCAAGGCATACATCGAGTTCTTGGAGGCACGGATTCTGGAAATCCAGGCTGCCATCGTGCGTATCAATGCCCTGGTTCAGTCCCTTACGCAGTTCACACTTCCCTCCGCCAGTGGTTTGATTGTCACCTCTTATGGCACGGATGGGGTTCTCCAGGATCTAATTACGGCTGATAACAAACCCTCGGACTCTTCATCTGCCTACGGGGCCGGTATGGTCATCTTAGCTGGTGGTCTCCCAGCGTCACTTATTGAACTGCTTCAGGCGTTCTTCCCCACTGAGGAGGGCTAACCATGTCCTACAACTGGCTTGGCACATTCCGACAGGGTTCCTGGCGTTCCTACCGTTCCTTCATCCTCAACCAACGTCGTGAAGTGTCCCAGCGGGTCGCTGTCATCGAGGCGGAGCTGCAGCGGATCGGCAGCGTCACGGTCCTCTATGCCCAGAGCGACAACGAGGATGGGACAGTGACCATCACTGAGGAGCGGGTGGGGTTCCAGGTGGACAGTGGTTCGAGCCTGGAAAAGCTCCTTCAGGCATACATCGCTATGGGCGGCAACCCATTCGACATCTCCCTGTTCTTGACTCCTGACTCCGTGATCTACGTGGAGGAGAAGGACTTGACCATAGAGTCCCAGCCTTACGGTGGTGTCATCTACCCCAAGAGCGGTAACTACTCCCCAGGGGATCTGTACGAGGGTGGTTTCCTCGTGGTCAAGAAGTACCTCCCTGCCAGGATCGGTGGGCGCAAGCAGATTGAGGACCAGACGGTAGCGGGTCTGGTGGCCCAAAGCCGAGGGTGGTCTAACCAGGCTCTCAGAGAGCGTCGGAATGATCTGGAAGCCCGCATTATCAAGCTCTGTGACCTTCGGGAGCAGCTGCAGAACGAGATGCAGGAGATCACCTTCGCGGTGGGTGGCACCGCAGGTGCTGTCCCCACCATCGATGAGGACACCTACGGCACTGACCTGGGTGTGGCACAGATCGTGGCTGCCATCGACAGCGTGTTTTACGAAATCACTGATTACGTGCCGGATATGGAGACCATCAACATGGACATGCTCTCCAGCTACCCCTTCCTGCTCACAGACATTGATCTGGAAGAGGACAACACCGCTCTGTGATGTTGGCATAAGTAGTCCATAGGGTTCAGGGGGAGACCTCCACCGTTGGGACCATGTCCTGCTTTGGAAGATGTTGACCCCCCTCAACAGCGATATAGACCACGACCGCGACCACGACCACGACCGTGACCCCGACACCGACACCGACATGTTCTGGGTCTTGGATCTCTGACCATAGCTGTAGTAAGGAAGGACGATCATGTGGCTCCTGATTGTTTCCTATACTCCGAACCCCTACACGCTAACCCTCCTATAACGGTACGGTGGGTAGAGCCTTCAATGGGAGTGCCCTGTGAGCCAGGATGTTCAGCTAGCCCATCGGTGCCAACACCTTCTCATCGAGGAGGTTGTGGAGCTGGGTTCGGATCGTATGTCCCTGGAGACCCGTTCCCCAGCGGCTTCCGTCAACCTGGTTCGGGTCATGGTCAATGACGACATCTACATCCCTACCCAGGGGCTGCACTCCCAGGCGCAACTGCAAAGTGCCCTCTCTGGCCCCTTCAACATCGTCACGGACGAGGATTCACTGACGGTGACAGGCAGCGGGGAGACCCACACCCTCTCTTTGCCTACGGGACTTCGGGTGACTGCGGACACCCTGGTGCAGCAATTCCGCCAGTCTTTCATCAACATCTCTGTTGAGAACGATGACGGGCATCTCATATTCACGGATATCGCCAACGTCGGGCGTGCAAGCAGCCTTCGTATCACAGGCACGGCAGCCGACTCCTTGGGTTTCGAGAACCAGTATGGATCCCGAGGGCGTCAAGTGTATCCTCCTTGGGAGCTTTCCCAGCGGGAAGACACCATCACCAACAGATACCCGATGTTCCGTGCCCCCATCAAGGGTGACCCCGCTTTCAAGGTGACCTATGCGGTCCCTCCGCAGCGCTGCCCACGGTGTCGTTCCACCTATGTGGAGAACGATATGCGGTTCGACATCCAGGGTGGGCCGCTCCTGGTGGAGAATGAGAACCTTTTGTACCAGGCAGCTCTGAAGATTCTGCTGACCCAGCGGGGGTCGAACCCCTTCCACACGCGGTATGGGTCGCTGATCATGAGCCGCATTGGGAACAAGGCTGTGGGAGCGGTGGCTACGTTGATCAATGAAGATGTGCAGACAGCGTTGGCGTTGATGCAGTCGTACCAAGCAGCTCAGTCCAAATTCCAGACCGTGACAGCCAAGGAGCGCCTTTATTCGGTGCTCTCCGTAGATGTATACCCCCACGAGACAGACCTCACTGCCTTCATGGTGGATGTGGTGGTAAGCAACGCCTCCGGCGAAGCCATCAACCTCAGTGTTGTGTTCAGTGTGCCTGGTGCAGTCGCTTTGATGGGCAGCAACGGCTTGTCGCTGGGGCTGGAAACCACAGGGCTGCCCTCACAGCCAGGACGGGATTCCTAGGATAGATCATGGCAACACCACAGATCACAGGCCCTGACAATGTCCTTCGGGAGAGCCTCAGCTTTTCCACGACGATGGGAGCCCGTTTCTTCTCGGGAACCATAGATGCCGACACGGTGGATATGGGTATCTCCATTCGGGGTGCCGCCTACACCAGTGACCCGCACTTGATCCTGTTTGATGGGACCTCTTGGACTGCCCCTAACCCCGCTGCTTACCCTGATGGTTTGGAGCTGGTGGCGGGGGAGAACACCATCAAGGTCAGGTCAATCTCCACCACAGGTTCTATTAGTGCCCCTGCGGAGGCAGTGGTCACCCTGGTGCAGGAGCGTGACCTGGGAGTGGTCGCATACCCTGCCACGAACATTGACGTGACCCAGCAGGATGCTGATGTCCTCATCGAAGTAGAGGGTCTGGATGACACCTCCTTCCAGGGGTTCAACTTCTATGCTTCTGTGTATGCAGGTGGTGGGAGCACCGGGTACTCCCGCATCAACATGAACACCGTCAATGTGGGGGAGGTGTCAGAGGACACCCGTGCTCTGGCCTCTACAGAGGTGGATGCGGACATCGCCACAGACCTCAACGGTGCCCACGCTGCAGACCCCCTCTATTTGACGATCCTGGGAACACAGACAGACAGCGATGACACTGTGCTGCAGACGGACTTCACCCTCAGCTACGAGGTCTCCGAGACTGTAGACAAGGTGCGGACAACGCTCTCCATCGTGTCTGTGGAGGAGGTGGTCTACTACTCCTTCACGCACAGCCGCACCGCCAATGCCAACTCCACTCCCGCGACCATCGCCAATGGCTCCTTTGCGGCAACCCCCAACACGGACCCCCTCTACTACGTCGTCACTGCGGTCTACTACGACCCTGAGACCCGCATCGAGTTTGAGTCCAGCTATTCAGCGGAAGTGGTAGGGCAGCCTCTGCGTGTGCGTGCGACCCTGGGCAATTTCCCCACGGTCTCCCGTCAGCAGCTGGTGCGAGAGACGATCACCAGCATCTTCCGCTCCAACCCCCAGGTGCGTGTGGAAGAGGGCTCGTTCCTCCGCGACACCTTCATTGACCCCTTCACCTCGGAAGCAGAGCGCCTCCGCTTCATCTTGGATTTCCTGCACAGGGCACAGTCCTTTGCAGGGCTGCTCCTGATCGATGACCCCAACAACACGGGTACATCCCAGGCGGTGGCCAGCAGCCCGTACAAACTGGCTTTGAAGCAGGCTTTCTACCTGACGCGGGATGCGGAAGTCCAATCCCTGATCGACATGTCGTTCGAGCGGTTGGCTTCCAACTTCGGCATCTTCCGAGCAGCGGGCAGCTTCGCTCGGGGCGAGGCTACGTTCTACACGTCCTCCCAGCCTTCCCGTGATCTCACGGTGGCCTTGGGTGACATCGTTTCGGGTGGTTCCTCCCAGTTCCAGGTAACCAAGGCGTCTACCATCTCCTACGCCAAGCGGGCTTCCTTCTACAACCCCTCCACGGGAAGGTACTCCACGAGGGTCAGCATCCAGGCTACCACTGTGGGTTCCTCTGGGAATGTGGGCGCTGGCCAGATCACTTCGGTGGTCAGTGGGGCGACAGGCCTTTCCGTGGCCAATGCAGCCGCGACCTTCGGGGGCTCGGATCAAGAGAGCAACCAGCAGCTGGCGGCTCGTGCAGAGCGCGCTCTGGCCTCTGTGGACTCTGGGACGGAGCAGGGCTACCACCAGACCTCCGCGGGCGTAGCAGGCGTCACAAAGGCTCTGGTGGTCGATGCGGGCCAGGCCCTGATGCAGCGTGACCTGGATGCCAGCGGTGAACACCGGGGTGGCAAGGTGGACATCTGGATTCAGGGTACAAACCTCACCACTGTCTCGGACACCTGTGCGTTCACTTTCTCCATCGGCAAGGACATCCAGTTCGAGTTGATCGGGGACCCGAGCCTCTACCAGTTCCGTGCGGTGGACAGCAGCCTCTCACAGAGCAACCCCATCATCGAGATGTTGGAGGATGTGGCGGAGGGCTTCTCTTTCCGCAATGCCTCCACAGGGGGGACTTTCGACCTGACAGGGGTGGCCATCACCTCCTACAACATCATCCAGCTCTCTACCAGTGTGGCGCAGCCTGTTGTTGACCTTACGGATGTTGTCCTGGGCGACTACCGTAGAAGGAACACAGACAGCTTCACCCTGAGCCGCCAGCCTGTGTCCAGCCTGACATCTGTTGTGGGGTCTGTCTCGGGCATCCTGGAAGCGGATGCTTATGAGCTGCACCACCCCTATGATCCTTTGGATTGGGGGCGTTCGACCCTGGCAGGGGACTATGTGCAGATCGTGGGCACCACGGATTCGGATGGGGACATCATCCCCTCTGGGGACACCATCAGCATCACGGGTGAATCCCATGTGATGCTGGGAGAGTATTTGGAGTACCTGGACAACCTGGGAGCCAACTACTTGACGGTGGATGTCTGGAATGAGGACCGCACCATTCAGTATAGGGGGCCCAATGATTCCAGCGGGGTGTCTGACTTCACCTTCGTCAACGGGGATGAGACCACGGCATTGTCCCTCCGCCGTGTGACCACGGGGAGCATCACCTCGGGTCAGACAGTGTTGGTGGATTACCAGCATGATGAGAACTTCACGGTGGGCTACACGACCAACCTCGTGGTGTCCATCTCCCAGGAGGACATCGATGCGAAGCGGCATGTCACCGCTGACGTGCTGGTCAAGGATGCCATCCCTGTCCCCATGGACATCGCAGCCACGGTGGTTCTGGACAGCAGCTCTGCCTCCCAGGCAGCCAGGGACCAGAGTGCTGTTGACCAGGACATCCGCACAGATATCGCAAACCACTTCGCGGCATTGCGGGGTGGGGATCCTGTGCGGCAGTCCGATGTTGTGGCCCTCATCGAAGCGGTTTCGGGGGTCTCCTATGTGGTAGTCCCCTTGACCAGGATGGTGCGGGCAGAGGACTCCCTCGTTGTCCGTGAGTACCTCGCTACGGATCAGACAGGGGACACGACCTATGTTATGGCATGGTCAACCTCCACCGTGTCTGTGTGGCTGTTGGAGGATGAGCTTTCAGCTGCCACTACGGATGGCGGAGGCCCCGATACGGAGTTCCGTGGGGTGTTCCAGGATGATGTGGCTCTGACTCTGGAAAGCACCAGTCCTGGCAGTCTTGGGAACGGTTCCGGCCGCGCCTACATCATCGGTAGCGCTGGCACAGTCATCACCGGCATCAGCGACGATGCGACCCTGACGGCAGCCGGGTACACCACCAACGATGCCCGCACAGCTGCCAGGGCTGCTTTGACAGGGAACCGCGTCCTGGTCTCCACCTCCACAGACACCCCACCCACGAACTACGACTACCGCGTGACCTATGTGGTGGGGGTGGACACGGGAACCAAGAACATCGACCCAGGAGCTACCTCGTATCTCACGGTGGGCACCCTGGAATTCACCTATGACTACGACACGGATGTGTAGCTGTGGCTGACAACCCTCTTATCAGCAGGGAACTCACACAGAACCCCTCCCCCTCCCCAGAGGTGGGGCAGGAGTTTATCCTGCGGGTGAGTGAGCAGACAGAACGCATCATGGCGTGGTTCCTGAAGGTGCTCCCCTCCAACTATGTGGCACAGATCAAGGGGCCCTTCTACAGCCTCCAGTTCCAGGCGGCAGCGGAACAGATTGCGAATTTCCAGGTGCTGGGGCAAGAGGTCTACAAGGACTCGGACTACGACTACACCAGGCCCGAGTACCTATGGGAGATCCTGGGAACCCTGGTCTTCCCTGATGCTGTGAAGCGCCGGGATGTGCCTACTGTGGATGGTGACACGGAGTACCGCACCTTCCTACAGAACATGGTGCTGCTGCTGCTCAAAGGAGCGACGCCAGAGGCGGTGGAAGAGGGTGCAGGACTCCTCACGGATGCCACGGTCACGGTGGTGGAGAAATTCCTGGGCTCACGGGACGTGGGTTCCGCCTGGGACTTGGATGATCAGTTCACCTTCGAAGTGAATGTGGAACAGGATGGGGGCACCGCGTTCCCTGATGACCCCTTCACCTTGCAGGAGAATGTCCGCATCATCCTCCGGGCTCTCAAACCAGCCCACACCCTGTACGATTACAGGCACGTGTTCCGTGAAGCCTTCGGTGAGATCGAAGCCGAGCTGTCGTGGTCAATGGGGGCCTACTACTACGACGACATGCGGAAGTTCTGCCAGGGGGCCAAAGCTATCGTGGGCGCGGCTGGAGAAACGATGTCCACCAGGACATTGTTCCGTGACTCCACACGCAGCTTCAACTCCGTGGTCATGGGTGCAGTGCTGACCATCACCTCGGGGAGCAATGCCGGGCAGCATCAGGTACGCGAGGTCTGGACCTTCCCTGGTGGGGATGACTCCACAGCCCGAGCCTACACAACTGCACCTACAGGGCTCACGGGGTTCGCCTCGGTTACGAGCGGAGTGCTCGTGGACACGTCCCAGAACTGGGGGCTGGCAGCCAAGGGAGAGGTGTTGACCTTCACCGTTGGCAGCAATGCGGGTAGCTACTTGCTGGCTGACATCCTGGGGCCCACAGGTGGCCCGGTGGGAGTGGTGGCAGGACCAGGAACCCAGGTCACTGTAGAGCCCTCTGTGCTGCGTGTACAGCGTCGTATGAACGTGGCTGCTACGGGGCAGGGCTACTCGGTAGACGTGGACAGGCTGGGTGTGCGGGAGCCACAGACCATTCTGGATGAGGATGTGGCTGCACAGTTCTTGCCCTAGCCCTGCTTCAGGATGTGCTTGGGGTAGGGGATGCGGATCTCGATGTCGCGGGCGACGCGGAAACCCCTGTCGTACAGGGTGCTTTTCCTGTCGTGCCTCTTCCACTTCACCGTGTATTGGAGACCCAGAGCCACCAGGGCGTGTAGGATCGGGTCAACACCATGGGTGTTGTGGAGCCGCTGCAGTTCCTTCTCATGGGGGTTTTCCACGCCGTTCCATTCCAGGGACAGCGTCACGTCCCACCGCCTCTGCGATGCATGAGCACGGAAGATGGGGGGGAGCCACTTCAGCATGATCGCGTATGCCTTGGCAGGAGCTGCCTGATGGGCAGCCTTGAAGTGGGCTTCTCTGTCCATGTAGGCGGTGGCACCTTCATCGATGGCGTCTTGGAATTCTTGGGGAAGGCACATGATTCTACTCCTAGAGGGTGGGGAGATCTACCCAGATGCCCGTGGCAAGTCCTTGGTCCCAGCGGCTCTTGAAGTGGCAGTTTCCACGGAGGCCCAGTTCTTCGAGGGCTTCCTGCACCACCACATGCCCATAGTGCTCCCAGAGATCGGCCAACCTGGGGCTGTAGCCCACGCCCTCGGTGGGATGGAGGTACAGGGTGATGCGCTCGCGGCCTTTGGAGGCGGCTTTCTTGAACAGGGGAGGCAGGACAACCATCAGGATCTCTCGCACACGCGGGATTCCTTCCTCGTGGCTCCGCTGGGTCTTGCTCCGGTGGGCGTCGTGGATTTCCTGCCCTTCTAGGATGGCCTGGAGAAATTCTTTGGGGATGGGCATCCTAGTTTTCCTTGATGGCGTCGTGGCAGAGGGCACGGGAGAGGGAGCGGCGGCACTTGGCAGCGTGCTTCTTGTACCAGCCCTTGGCGCTAGCGCGCTACCAGCCCTTGGCGCTAGCGCGCTTCCAGCTCTTCTGCTCTTCGATGGCGTTCTTGCGGGCCTTGCGGATAGCGGGGGACATGGGGTAGCTCCTGTGTTCAGTCCTACTACGCAGCACCCACCAGAAGTGCATGCTTAAATCCCCCTCATTGACCCCCGGCTTTTACTCAGCGCGGAGGATCCGGATTGCCCGCTGGAGATCCCTTACGGTCACATGGAAGGCACCCTTGTTCTGCGTGTGCTGCATCAAGTAGGCAGGAGGGTAGATGGCTACCACAGGGATACTCATCCCTCCCTTCCGGTACAGGAGAGTGCCATCCTTGCGGAGATCACCCAGCGTCCTGTCAGCAGTGCCTGACAAGACATTCCCCGCGAACCTCCCGATGGCAACCAGCACCTTCGGCTGAAGGATGGCAATCTGTGCATGGAGGTAGGGGGTGGAGGCTTCGATCTCGGGGGGCTTGGGGTTCTGGTTTTCTGGAGGACGCCACTTCATGATGTTGGTGAGGTAGATCTGCTCACGGGAGACTGCCACCCTGCCCATGATGGTATCGAGCAGCCCTCCTGCGGGTCCCCCGAAGGGCTCCCCTGTCTGGTCCTCTTCGTCCCCAGGGGCCTCCCCCACAAAGACCATTTTGGCATCGGGGTCACCGCTGCCAAAGACGATCTGTTGGGCAGCTTCATACATGCTGCTGCACGGGGACTGGAGCATGCGCTCCTTCAGGTAGTCCAGCTGGGCCTGTTTGTCGGACATCATGCCTCCTGTTCTGACTCTACCCCGTGAGGCCCTCTAGAAACCCGGTGTCCTGTCTATAGCCTCCCGGTGGTAGGAACCACACGAGGTAAGCATGGCAGCTGTCATCCAAAGCCTGCAGAACGGAATCAACCCCATCATCGGTGCTAGCCGGGATGATCTCGTTGTAGCCGATGTCGTAACGGTCATCGCCAACGTGGCTGCTACGACCTATTCCTGGACCCTTGCTTTTGCCCCTGATGGGTCTGCAGCAGCTTTTTCAGGCGTCTCTACCCAGATCTCCCCAGGGAGTTTTGTCATTGACTTGGAGGGCTCATACCTCGTCAAGCTCACGGTGGATGCAGGGCTCAGCTCAGAGAGCACCCAGTACGTCAGGCTCCGTTACCTGACCACGAAGTATGGGCTGCACTTGGTCTCGGCTGGAGAACGTCGGGATACCACAGGCATCATCCCTGTAGATGTGAGTGTGGAGGGATGGGCGAACGAGCAGAATGCCAACCTGCAGATGCTGGAACTGTATGCCGGCACCGTAACTGTAGCGGATGAGAGCATCAGCCTCGGACAGCAGACGACCCTGGACTTCGTGGGTGGCGGTGTTGCAGCCACCTCCGCACTAGGAGTGGCGACCATCACGATCCTCGGAGGCTTTGGGACACCTTTGCTGGTGGTGGCAACACCTCATGCAGTAGCAGTGACCGCAGGGATCTTGCTGGTCAACGTGGCGGGGGTAGCGGTGATCAACCTTCCTGCTATCGCCACCTACACGGGGCCCGGCTTGCGGATCAAGGACAGGTCTGGAAACGCCTTCGCCAACAACATCACGATCAACGCCAATGGTGCGGAAACTATCGACGGGGCTGCCTTCATCAAGCTGTTGTCGAACTATGCCTCGGTGGATCTCGTGCCTCTGGGCACCGAGTGGTCAACCCTCTAGGAGTGGCAGATGGCTATTCGTTACCCTTCCCCTTCCAATACTGTCACGGTAGCCGTGGAGGGTGGAGACTATCCCACCATCGAGGAAGGGCTGGCTGCCCTTGCCTTGAACGGTGGTGCTCTCATTGTCTATCCTGGTGACTACACCGAGAACAACCCCCTGATCGTTCCCACGCATGTGGCGGTCTTCTGCCCAGGCTCACATGAGAACACACGGGTTCTCTGTGCGAACAACGGGGCAGGGCAGCACGGGATCATTCTTGGTATCGACACCGAGATCTTCGGCCTTCAGGTTCGTGATGCATCTGGCGCGGGTGGCTCGGGTTTCTTTTTCCCAGCAGCCGTCCATGATGCTGAATTGCACGATTGCAAATACAGGGATTGTGACGTTGGGTTCCATAGCCAGGCTAGTGGAGCGAACCCCCAACATCCTCATCCGGCAGCCCCATTGCTCCGGTGGCTCCGGTTCCGTAGCCTACAAGGTCTCCGCCGGCGGCATTATGTTCGTGGAGGGTGCGGTTCAGACGGGAGCGGCCACTACCGGAACATTCGCCGTTGCTGATGGTGCGGGCTCAAAGTTGACGCTGTACGTCGTACAGCTGGACGGAGCACTCACCACGAGGACCGCCGAGGTGATGGGCGATGACAAAGACAAGCAGATGCCTTGTCGGCTCTACAATGTGACCGATGCCGTCGAGCTGTGCTTCGACGGTGGCGACAAGGAGGAGGCGAACCGATGGGAAGCAAACTCCGGCTTCGTGCACATCACCTTGGCTGGTGCCAGCAAAGACATTGCCATCCAGTTCGCCAGCCCAGAAGGCATCACGGTATCCTGTCGCAGGGCCAGGGTCGAGTTCTGGCGGGTGGCGTAGCCGGGTCTGAACAGGTGAGATGATAGCCGTCCTATAGGGACGCCTGTGGTAGGACACCTTCAGAGGATCCATGACCATGGCTGCAGTCATCCGAAGCCTCCAAAATGGCATCACCCCCATCATTGGGGCTAGCCGAGATGACCTCGTGGTCGGTGATGTCGTAACGGTCAATGCCAACACCCTTGCCACCACCTACGCCTGGACGATTGCCTTCAAGCCCGAGGGCTCCGCAGCCGTCTTCTCCGGTGACCCCCTTCAGAACTCCCCAGGCAACTTCACCATTGACCTGGAAGGGCCCTACCTGATTGGGCTCGTCGTGGATGCGGGGCTCGCCACGGAGAGCTACCAGTATGTCAGGCTCCGTGCCTTGACTGCCTTCGCAGACTTGAAGCTGGTAGCGGCTGGAGAGCGCCGGGACGTAACAGGCACCATCCCTGTGGATGTGGATCTCGAAGGGTGGGCAAACGAGCAAAACTTCAATCTGCAGACCATCAAGGGTTTCGTCAAGAGCGTCGCTGCCTCTGGCCAAATCCTCTATGCCGATCCCAATGCAAGCACCGAGGGCTACGGTGACTACCCCCTCGTACAGAGCGCCATTGACGCGGCTGTCGCGGCGGGTGCCACCCTGGCCTCCCCATATATCGTGGCTTGCCGTCCCGGTGTCTACACCGAGAACCTCACCTTCGCCCCCCATGTCCATGTTCTTGGGTGGCCTGGCAACTCCGCGGCAGAGCGGGATCATCAGGTAGTTGTCCTCCGGGGACTGCACACCATCACGCACACCGCTGTGGGTGACTCCACACTCCTGGCGAACCTGAGTCTGGAGAACGTGGGCACCACCACGACGGCTCTCCTCAGTAAGCTGGGGGCAGGTAAGGCAGTGCTCTACCGCTGCCAGCTGGAACAGAGAGGGGTGTCAGTCACACAGGGTGTGACTCTCGATCTCCAGGCAGGCTCCTTCTATGCCCAGGGTTGTCGTATTCGGCAGCTGGCAACGGCAGATGACCGTGTGGCCTTCCTCCAGTCGGGTGCAAGCACGTCCTCCTACTTCTGGGACACGCACTTCAATGGCCCCAGCGCAGTAGACATCAACCCTGGCCTGGGAGCAAGCGTCACCTGCAGCATGCGGGACTCGGAAGCGTTCTCCACAGGTGCAGGTGCTTCCTGGGGTGTGCGATGCTCTCCCCAGACCCTGGACATGGACTACTGCCAGATTCGGGTGAACACGGGCGACCCCCTCCTGATCCATCCCACAGGTGGTGCGAACCCTGGTGCGGTTGCTGTGGCTCTTCGGTGGAGTCTTGTTGAGGGAGACATCAACTTCGATGTCACAGGCATTGTGGGGGCAACGAGCCTCAGTGTCGGCTCTTGTGAATACACTGACCTCGTGTTCCCTGGTGGTGCGGTCACGACGCTGGCTGCCACGACCATGGGCACCAGCCTGTTCTATGACAACACCACCACGGGTATGACTGCCGAGAACGTCCAAGACGCCATCGATGAGGTTCATGTCCTGGCAGTCCTGGTCACGACCCTGGACGACGCGTATGACGGTGGGCTCCCTGGTACAGGTACAGGCCGCACCATCTACGCTGACCAGGGTGCTATGCAGATTCTGGATGCGAACCCACCCTCCAGTCCGCCTCCAGCGGGGAACACGGATGGTGTCCTCCAGGTAGTCTCCAGTGTTGAGCTGGGTGCGATTGGTGTTCCCGAGATCAACCTCGACCCCAACCCCTACGGCTCTGGCCCCTACATCGTCTTGGGCCAGATGGTAGTTCCCACGGACATGCCCTTCGGCGCGGGCACCGCAGCCATCATGGCTAACTCCACGGGGACTCCCCTCTTCCGGAACTACAACTTCCGGGTGCAGACCAAGAGCAGTGATGGGGGGACAGCCATCGGCAGGCTCATCCTCCGAGGTGGAGATGGTTATTCGAACAATCCGGCCACACCGGATGGTTCATCTGTCTATGTCCAAGCGGGTAATTGCGATGATGCCGCCATGGGTGCGGCTGGAGACATCTTCCTGTCCCCCGGTTACGGGGCGTTCGGGTCTCTCTCGGGTTCTCTCTGGATTGTGGATCCTGCCTTGTCCACACAGGCGACGCTGACTGCAGCGGGTGTCTTTGTGGGTGGTGTAGCAGGAGACATCACCTTTGGTACGAACATGGGGGCAGTGACTGCCTCCATTCTGGTAGCCGACAATGTGGCGGCAGTCCTGGTGAAGCTCAATGCCCTGGATGGCCTCACGGCGGCGGGCAACCCCATCGTCATCAGCACTACGGCTTTGGGACCTAACGCTGAAATCTATGAGTTGGACTCCGACGCTGGTGTCAGTGTGGCCTTGGGTGGGTTCACGGTTGCTGGTGGAGCTGCTTTCGTGGCAGGCACCTATGCAGCAGCGGTCGATCTTCAGTGCACGGCTGCTGGTGTGCTGGAGATTGGCCCGTCCGGAGCGGCTGGTCCTCTCATCTATGATGCAGCCACCGGCAAGCTGACGGTACCAGGTCTCATCGATCCAACAGGGTTGATCTTCGAGGAAGCCGGTCCTCCTGCTACGGGAGCTACTGAAGGGGCCATCTTCGTCAGCGATGGCACGGCGGGACTCGTACAGAACAACCTGTACTATCGCTACGCTGCCAGCGGAGTCAATCTCGACCTCACGGTGGGTGCTATCAACAACACCTTGGATGGGGCATATGACCAGGGTGGTGCAGGTCTTGGCCGCACCATCATCGCTGATGCAGGAGCAGTTCAGATCCTGGACGCCAACCCACCCTCCAACCCGCTTCCCGCTGGGAATGCAGATGGTGTCCTCCAGGTGGTGTCCAGTGTCGAGATTGGCGCTATTGGCTTCCCCGAGATCGACCTTGATCCCAACCCCTACGGTTCAGGCCCCTACATCGTTATGGGCCAGACTGATGTAGCCACGGACATGCCTTTCGGTGCGGGTACGGCTGTTCTCATGGCCAACAGCACGGGGAACCCCCTATACCGGAACTACAATTTCCGGGTTCAGACCAAGAGTACCGATGGCGGTGGTGTGCTTGGTAGGCTCATCATCCGTGGTGGGGACGCCTACGAGAACAACCCCACTACACCGGATGCCTCATCTGTCTATATCCAGGCGGGTAATTGTGATGACGCCGCTATGGGTGTCGCTGGTGACATCTATCTGTCCCCTGGCTTCGGGGCATTTGGGCCCACATCAGGTGCCTTGTGGGTCGTCAACCCCGCACTCTCCACCCAGGCAACGCTGACGGCGGCGGGTGTTTTCGTGGGTGGTGTGACAGGGCGAATCACCTTTGGCACGAACATGGGGGCGGTGTCCGCTGCCATCCTTGCAGCTGACAACCTTGCAGCCGTGCTGGTGAAGCTGAATGTCCTGGAGGGCATCACAGCAGCGGGTGATCCCATCGTGATCACCACCACTGCTCTTGGGCCCAATGCTGAAATCTACGAGTTGGGTTCCGACGCTGGTGTCAGCGTCGCTCTGGGTGATTTCACGGTTGCTGGTGGTGCAGGCTTTGTGGCTGGCACTTACGCGGCGGCGGTGGACATTCAGTGTACGGCAGCGGGCGTGCTGGAGATTGGGCCCTCGGGAGCAGCGGGCCCCCTTGTGTACAATGCTGCTACTGGCAAGCTCACGGTGCCGGGCCTCATCGATCCCACAGGGTTGATCTTCGAGGAAGCAGGTCCTCCTGCCACAGGAGCCACTGAGGGAGCCATCTTTGTGAGTGATGGCACAGCAGGGCTCGTGCAGAACAACCTGTACTACCGGGTAGCTTCCAGTGGTGTGAATCTAGACCTCTCGACAGGTGCTATGAACAACACTTTGGACGGTGCTTACGACGAGGGTGGTGCAGGAGCAGGCCGTACCATCACGGCGGATGCAGGTGCAGTAGTCGTCAACAACGCTGTGGCAGATGCCACGAACACCTTGGAGCTGACTCGTACTGTGGGTACGGGTGGTGCCCTTGCTATCGGTCCCGGTGCTGCTGTCATCTTCGGTGATGGCGATGTGGTTTTCGGTGCTGCTGTCATGTCGGGAACCGAGAAGATGCGTGTCGTAGGAGATGCCCGCATCGAGGGGGCGCTGACGACCACGGGTCTGCTCAATTCCGGAGGGGTCGTTGTAGCGCAGGTTGCAGCTCCCGCCACGACCGCTACCCAGGCAGCTTTCTTCGCCTCTGATGGTTCTGGCACCGAGGTGGCGGGAGAGGTCTACCTGCGGAAGGCTTCCAGCGCGACCCCCTTGCGGATCACCTCTGGTAATGATGCGGCGGGTTATCTGATGCCCTACCACATCAACATGCCTGAGGTGCCCAACGACACGGTATCTTATAATGGCTGGTGTCCTACCGGCTGTGTGCTGACTGCTGTACGGGTGTGCATGGAAGTTCTCAATACCCAGGGCACCTACACCCTGGCGGTGACGAATGAGAGTGTGGGCCCAGGGAACACATGCCTGAGTGCTGCTACCTACAACATGAACGGGCTGGTAGCAGCGGCTGTTACGGACATGACTCTGACGGGCACGGCTGCCGATCTGGTTTTTGCTGCCAGTGATCGGTGGGTCATCACTCTCACGTCGAACAACGTAGCCTTCAACGGTGAAGCGATCTACGTCGAAATGGTATTCAAGGTGGTGTGATGGTTTTCTCGTCTCCCTTTACCGCCCTCAAGGCCCTCACCCTGGTGACGGATGACGCCACGGTCCTGACTTGGCCCAAGCTGGTCACCAGTACCGCTACAAATGCCCACCCCCCAGCTACATGGTTGCTCCTTGATCCCAAGGGGCAGGACCAAAGTGTGCTCCTGGCGGGAGCGGGGGCCACTCGTACATTTACCCCCCTCATCCATTCAGGGAACTGGTGGCTTCTGGGGATGGCTTTGAGCGGGGCACTCATCTATTCCCATAGGGTACAGGTTGGGGATTCCCTGGGGTGGATGGATTTCCCTGACTGGGATGACGCCTCGTGGACCCTCCTTGACGTTTTCGCACATGGGATCATCACGGCCCGTGCGGGTAAGAACATCACCCTGGCCAATGTGGCTTTCACGGTTCCCACTGACATGGCCATCCTCTACCAGACGCTGACGCTGCCTCTCGGATTGCAGATGGACACCAATGTGTATTTCTCCACCATCAGCGGTGATGACAACACCGCCATCGCCCTGCTCCAAGCCACCGCAGATGCCACGAACACTGCCTTTGTCGCCACCGGCCACGGAATGAGGCAGGACACAGCAGGGGCGCAGTCAGCACTGGGGGTCAAGGACATCTCCGTGGGCTCCGTTGGAGCGTCTCTCGCCACCGTTCGCCGTTGCCTGAGTTCCTGGGGTTTCGAGGCCAATAATCGCAGCCCCTCATCAACCATCCAGGCATGCGACAACGCAGGGAAATGGATTACATCTACCACCTACGGGCATGGTGGTCTCGGATTCCATGTGGCACGCGACTTCGGTCTGTGGGTCGGCAGGACCACTGCAGATGGGAATCCTTACACCTTCGAGGTCACTGCTAGGATCAGGGTCTCCTGATCACCAAATCTCACCGCAGGTAAAGTAACCCGTGCCAATCAATCCCTATACAGGACTCTGGGTAGCCTCCCCCGTTAGCGGGTTGGGCTATGGTGGCCTGCCCTATGGGTACTCACCCTACGGTGCGGGGCTGCTCCCACGCCCTCCCTACTCCACAGAAGGGGGCTATGGCGGAGCACCCTACGGAACAGGCTCCTACGGCTCTCTGGATACGGTTTACCCGTGGGTCACGTCGGCTGTCTCCATCGACGGAAACACCATCGAGGTGTTCTTCTCCGAGGAGATGCTGATTGACGCCACCCTCCTGAATGCGGCGTCCTACACCCTGACTCCAACCATCGGTGCTCCCTCTACGGTCACAGCCGCAGTGGCAGGCACCATTGGTTCTTTCGGGGGGGCCACCTCCGTTATCCTGACCCACACAGGTACGACCCTCTGCGGAAACTATCTGGTGACCATCGCGGGGGCGGTGCAAGACCTCCACGGCAACCCCATCACCAACCCCCAGAACCAGGCGTCCCTCTATACCCTGGGCGAGCCTGCTACTTTCACGGTGACTCCTACAGCTGGGGATGCCCTCCGCTTCCAGTTCACCGAGGCCATGCTGACGGAGGCACAGTTCACTCCAGGCATCGAGGCTCTTGCCTCCTACAGCCTCACGTCCTCCTACCCTGTCCCCCTGGCTATCCAGTCCATCACCCACCCTGCTGGTAATAGCAACTCCGCTGTGGACATGGTGGTGAGTGGTCAGACATCCGTGGCGTACACGGCAGAAGTGACCCCTGCTACAGCCATCTCCTACGACGCCACCTACCTTCCGAGCGCTGCCACTACCTTCACGGGTACAGAGAGCGGTACGGGCAGCTCCTTCGTTGGGGTTGCAGGGCTCCTGCTCACGAAGCTGGCAGGGAACACCTATGGGTGGGGCTTTGCGGACACGAGCGGGAAGCTCCTTCCCACGTCATCCTACAGGGTGGATTTCACGTTTGATCCCTCCGTGGCGGTCTTTGCTCCACTCCTGTTCAATGCGGTGCTTGGATCCCTGGTGGTGTCGGATGGTGCCATCGAGGTGTCGATCCTCATCCAGCGGCTAGCTGGGATTGATGTCATCGAAGTTGTAAGTGGGGCTTACAGCGTCCAGGTGCCTGCCTCGTGGAGCACAGGACCCACTACCATCTCCCTGGTGCGGAACCAGAAAGCAGACCACTACGGGCTACTCATCAATGGCGTGCCCCTGGTTTCTTCAGCGACAGCAGCCTTCACGGGAGTGCCCAGCATCCCCACAGGGGCTCAGTTCCTCTTGGGTTCTACCTATGATGTGACCCAGCTCCCCATCAGCGAGATCACGTTCACCAGCACACAGACGGTGTTCACGGCAGCTTGGAACTTCCTCCACGGGGCGAGCACGACTTTCACCGGCTCGGCTGCTCTGACGAAGGACCACTTCTTCACCGCCCGCGGCCCTCTGGTGAAGGGCTGGGGTGATGGCACTCCTGCTGATGAGAACGATGTCACTGTCCAGGTGAATGCCACGGACGTGGGCATTGACTCCGTGAACCCCTATATCGGGAAGATCACCCCCACAGTGCCTATCCCCATCATGCCCGCGGGTGGGATGACCGTGGATGTGGACTACAAGTGGTTCCCCGCTCCAGTCATGGAGATGGTGGGGTTGAACACAGAGGGGCTCATCCTCAACAAGTGGAACCTGCCTCGGGGACATCACACGCCCCCTGCTTCCCCCATGCCTGCCCAGGCTACGGGTACGCCGGATGTGGCCCGCTTCCCTATGGGGATCGTGCTGCCACCTTTGACTCGGGCACGCCCCATTCACATCGGGCATCGCTTCATCGGGTTCGACAAGGGCTACACCGCAGCTCTCAACAGCCCCACCTCAATGCTTTTGAACCGGAACCCCCACCGAGTTCGCATTGATGACCTGGAAGAAGCCCCCGAAGGGGTGTCTGTAGCCTTCGAAGGGGACACCACACCCGCCCAGGCAGAAACTTCATGGTCAATAGAAGGAACTGATACGGGGTATGTGGGGATCGGTAGTCAGGCAGGTAGCTATGTCCTGATCGATGCCTCTGCCGGGAGTTACGCCGTGGGGACGGCGGCTCTCTACTACCAGGAAGCTGACTTCAAGCATCCTATGTCAGCCGTAGTGGCTGGGCGCTTCCAGGTGGACTCCTACACCCTCGATGGTGTGTTCACAGGGGTTGGCTTCGGGCTGCACAACAACAAACACCTCTTCGTCATGGGGTGTCTGGTCATCAACGGGCTCAAGCACATCGGCCTCCTGACAGATGGCAGCAAGCCCCACCTTGCAGCCTCCTGGAACATCGGGCCCTCATCTCCGATCACCATCACCTCCAGCCAAACCTTCAGTGTCGCCACCTCTGCCTTCCCTGACGTGATTGGAGCTGGCACGAAAATCCAGATCTTGGAAGGCTCCCAGGCTGGCATCTACACCCTATCGACCGCAGTCGCCCAGACGAATGGGACCACTACGGTCACTACCCGCACAGCGTTCCCTGCTGACCCCGCACTGTGGGGGAACAACACCGCAACGGTTTACTACCAGGTGCGGTGGGACCTGGGGATGGATACCTACCGCATGGTGGCGGATGTCGACGGGGGGACCGCTGAGCTGTATCTGGGCGGTGCCTTGTCAGGTTTGGCCCTTACCCTCACCAAGGCTACGGCATACCCGGCACAGACCAGCCTGATGCTTCCCACAGGGGAGCTGGGGCGTGTGTTCTGGGGGTCTCTGAGCAGGCCCACCACGAACCAGAGCCAGTGGACGTTCTACCGCTATGGGACCACCCCGGACACCACTACGGAGCACTTCCAGGGCATCGTGGTGGCTGCAGAGATGGGTGCTAAGCCTGAGGACGATGCCAACCACGAGTGGTTCATCACCCAGGACTTCGGCTACTCGGAGATCGACTCGTCGGGGAACACGCTTCTCCTGAAGGCCCTCTCGGGTTCTACCAGCCTTGACCTGTCCTTCGGGTATGGGAGAGTGGAGCCCTTCCTGACCACACAGACTCTGGTGGACGTGGATTCCATCTTCCGTATGGACAGTGGGGTGGGGCTGGACGCAGAGATCACCATAGAGAACGGTGAGCGGTCTGTGTCGCTCTCCACGCTGTTCTATGCAGAGGGGGGCTCTCCGTACCGCAGCATGGTGTTGTTGCCGTCTGTGTCGCTCTCCGGGCTCCGTGTACCCCCCAGCGAGGGTTGGGCAGCCAGCAGCGGTCTAAGCACAGATGCTTCCTGCCGCGGGCAGATTCTCACCATCACACAGGCGATAGGTGAGCTTGGGACCTACTACAAGGACATCACCCTCAACAGCTCCTGTGCTGGGGGTCGGTACATCGAAGGCAGGTTGGCCATTACCAGCTACACCGCCAACGGTACTGGTGAGATGGGCCCCATCTTCGGTGGGGAAGTGGGAACGGCTCCTGCAGCTCGCATTGTGGCTGTGGCCTTCCTGGCGAGTCCTGCCAGGGTCATGCTCACCTCTGATGGCACCCCCGTTGCATCGTTCAGCTTCGACTGGACGGATGGGGAGATGCATACCTACAGGGTGGAGGCAGACCCCACCACGTCTCTGGCGACGCTCATCGTGGATGACACGACTCTGGGCACCGCAGACCTGACCCTGTTCCAGCTCACTACGACCGACACCATGGCCTTCCTGGGGACATTCGGGACGGATGTGGCCTCCACGGTGGATTGGGATGCAACCTCCTTCGTGCCGATGCCCCTCACCTCGGTCAAGCGGACGCTGGGTATCTACAAAGAGGGCAGCAGAGCCAGCATTGATTCCTGGGTGCTCCCCAGGACAGATGGGACAAATGCCCTGAACTCATCTGTCACTGCCATCGTGCGGGAGATGGACTGGCGGAGCAACATGCGGCTCCGGCTGCGGCTCGACCCCACCTGGGGAGCGGTGCTGTACCGGCCTGATCTGCCACCACCCCCCTTCTTCACAGGGGACTTCGCTACCCAGGCCACAGAGCCCTCCGCAGGGTGGATGACCCTGGAGTACCCACTCCTGCCCCTCTCGGCACAGACCTTCGGGCGTGTGCAGTTTGGTGCCCTGGATCCCGCAACCGTGTCCCAGCAGCGGTGGCGTGAAGTCCGCTACCGCATCTACACGACTCCGACCGAAGATGTGATTACTCCGCACCATATGGTGCTGAACCAGTTCAATGTCATCACCAGTGGGGAGCTGGGACGGGACATCACCATCGAGTCTGTGGAGGTCACGTCGCTGTCCTCCACGCTGGTGTCCTTGAAGCCTGCCCACATCTTTGCGGACAGGGTGTTCTCTGTGGCTGTGGGGGGACTCATCATCCCCTCCGCAGGGTGGTCTTTCGATGAGGACACGCAAGCGATCACCCTGTTGGTAGCGCTGTCGTCAGATCATGTGGATGTGACGGTAACTTTCGCCCCAGGGAAGCCGGTCACGAACACCTACCTGGAAGCGCAGCCTTTCCTGGAGAGCGTGACCAAGCTCAACGAGGGGACCCCGCCCTTCGAGATGAGCCATGTGGCCACGGCAACCAGTCAGGTGGTATTCGGTTCGAAGATCAATGATCCCCAGGATCTCCTGGGGACTCCTGACTTCATCATGAACGACCCCTTCCGCACTCTGGAGTTCACGGACACGGAAGGTGCCTGCTACGAGGCTCTGGACTTCATCCAGGTCAATGACGGTGCCGATGCGGGGCTTCCTCTCTCCACCTTCTGTGATGGGCCCACCCCTGAGTGTGGTCTGGTAGGGATCGCGCTGGAAGGGCAACTGCTGACAGAACAACATGTCTCTTCCTCCACCATGTCGGATGGCCCCTTCAACCAGAGTGTCATCTTGCACGCTTCGGGTGGGGGCTACACGGGTGGCAACCTGGGGCCTGGTACTGCTGTTCTCTACCCAAGCTACCCTGCCATCGCAGGCGTAGATGTGGGTGGGATTCTGAAGTCCATGTCCTGGAGGATGCGCCTCACCTCCGTCATCACAGACACCACAGGCCCCGTGGAGCAGGCTCTTGCAGAGACAGCGACCCTGGCTGCCACTGTGGACAACGTGCCTCCCACCTATGCTGGGGATGTAGACCCCAACCCCAACGGGGTAGCAGGTGTGGCAGCGCATGGTGCATGTGTGGCCGAGATGTCCGAAGGTGCCAGCCTCTACTCCCGGCTTGGGCCCTGGGGTGGTGAGGCAGCTCTGGCGATGGAGTCCCAGCTGTACGGCACATCGGCTACCCAGCCTACAGGTGTGCCTGCCTCAGGTTCAGGACTGGTTCTCCAGGGTGGCAGTGCTCTCGGGGCACCTGTGTTGACGACCACCAATGTCGTCGCCGCCAATTAGAGTAGATAATCCAGGGGGATGAGCCCTGGGCCTCCTTTGGAGGCCCCTTCTGTGTGGGAGCCTTTGCTGATCTTATCCAGGTAGTGGAAGACCAACTCCGACGAAACATCACCGCCCTTCAGGTGGGGCCTGTGGGAGTGATGCTCCCAAATGCGGGTGCTGCCCAAATAGCTCTTGAGCTTGGAGGCAAGAGAATCCTTGGGGATGACCTGTACCTTGGAGTGCTGGGAGAGGCCCCAGGGGGTCTGATGACCTGAACCACCCAGGTACCGGAAGTGGGGATGTGTGATCATATCAGGTAGTCCAGAGGGCTTAGGGGTGAACCTCCACCTTCAGGCCCGTGTCCTGTTTTCGAGGACTGTGACCCTGCTCTGGCGTGGAAGCCCGACGTTGACCATGCCGATGTCCTCAGCATGGCAGTCCTGGAAGAGGATTGTGCCTTGGGGACGATTGCACCTGCTGAGAGCATCCCCGACCCGATCAACCCGTACATGTCCCCTATCCACGACACCGAGGAGGAAAAGGTTTGGGTTCTGGATCCCTGGCCGAATCTATTGGGGTGCACGATCATCGCAGGTAGTCCAAGGGGCTTAGGGGAAGACCACCTGCTGGTGCGAAGGAGAGGGCTGTGTACATGAGAGCCAACCCTGTCACAGAGGTGGTACGAGGATTCCCCCAAGCAGCGCCCGTGCAAGACCTGGTGCCATAGAATCGGCCCAACATGAGGCTTGACCCTGAATAGTAGTAGGAGCACTCCCTTGCCTTGCTCCTGCACTGGTACCCAGCATGCCGTGGTGGGTGGGATGTCCCCCAGAGTGGTGGGCGTGCTATGTGGATCATTCCAGGTAGTCCAAGGGGGACAGCAGAGTGCCCAGGGCTTTTGTGCCAGAGCGCATCATGATGTAATCCCCATGGACACAGCCCGAGTAAGATGTGCGGGGGTCTCTGACATGAGACACCGAAACGAGAAGCCCCCTCTGTCCTCATACGGGAGAGAAACCGATCCTGGGTGGTACATAAACGTGCTGCTGCTTGATGGGGAATTGGTATGTGGGCATAGATCATAGATCCCTCTACTCCGTTCCTGCGGTCGATAGCTGACCTATAACGGTAGGGTGGTAGGAAACCGCTCCCACCCGATGAGGGAACAATGATCTTCCGCGATAAATTCAGCCGTATCAGCGAAGCCTTCAAGATGGCCATGGGCGCTCTCTATGTAGAAGAGCCTGCGGGCATCCCCGTCAAGGGCGAAATCTTCATGGAGCTGAAGGACGCCACTACGGGTGAAGTCCTGGAGACGCGGCACATCCACAACATCATCACCTTGGACGCCGGGCTCCTGGTAGCCATCCTGTGCAAGGACAAGTCCTCCCGCACCAACGGCATCAACATGTTGGCGGTGGGTACGGGTGCCACGGGTGCTCTCCTCTCCCCCGATGCCCCCGACAATAGGCAGCGGAAGCTCAACGCCGAGATCGAGCGCAAGGCTTTCAGCAGCACGACCTTCCGGGATGCCTCGGGCAACGCAGTGTCCTACCCGACAAACGTGGTGGACTTCACGACGACCTACGGTGCTGCGGAGGCAGTGGGGCCCCTGAATGAAATGGCTCTGCTGTCCACGATCTCGGACAACACGGCAGTCAAGAACCCGAATCCTGACACCTTCCCCACACGGACGCTGACGGTAGATGTCACCGCGTATGATATCGCAATTAACTACCTTTCATTCAGCGTCATGACGAAGCCCAGCACTGCCGTGCTCACCCTTACCTGGCGTCTTTCGTTTTAAGACGACATGACAGGTTGAAGGGTTTGGATTAGACAGGGGGCTCCCCATGCAAGGAGCTTTTCCATGCGTCTGATCCTGGCCACCCTCGTCCTCTCCGCCTGCACCAAGGTTCCCGTCCCCATCGAGGATGCAGCAGTTGGCGAAGCTATTGTCGCTCCTGTGGTAGAGGAAGAAGCCATCATGGAGGGAGGCGACTGCTCCCAGGCCAAGAATGTGTGCCCCGACTACAGCACTTCCTGGGTAGATGTGGGTCAGCCATGTGCCTCCTTGGACACGCTGGAGCGTCATTCTCCAGGGGCCCACCTTGCCCTCCGCGTTGAAGTAGCTTGAAGATCCCTCGTTGGCGGGAAGCTCTACCCAGGTCATCTCTGGGAACCAGTGGCGGCAGGTGTCGATGGACATGTGGTCTCTCTACCCCGTTAGAGCTTAGTGGGACCTCCCGCCCCTCTGGTAGAGAAACCCGATTCCGTTAGCTCGGCTATAGGCCCAGGCTGGTAGAGTAATCCGACCACAAGGACGGGGCTTACATGGCCATTCATGATAGATATTTCCCAGGCTCCACCCTCTCCAGGTATCTCCCTCCCGGTGAACGCGCTTGGGGTGGGGTGATCTATCAGAGTGGGCGTCCGGTACTGGATACCGAGCTTGTTTTGAACCAGGACATCGGGGATAACGTCCGCTCTTTGCTGCTCCAGAAGACCGCGCCTTCAGGCTGGGTCACAGGGCAGGCAAGGAAGCAGGGCCTCTCCGACTACAGCTTTGATGTCCCGGCAGACCCGACCTTTACAGCGGATGCCTTCTGGATGACCAAGCAGGTCGCCGTGGTGGCAGGGAACCCCGTGGTGGTCGAATATAGTGGCACGGACACCGCTGGCACAAACCTCGTGGAGCTGGATGCAGCGCCTACCCTGGGCGGGGCACCCCCGGACATCAAGCGCACAGATTTCGTGTTCCTCGAAGTGTGGTTGGCTCCAATCGAGAACTCTCCCAGGGCCTCTGGGACAGCCGTGGTGCAAGCGGCACTCCCGGCCCCAGCCGACTTCCTCACCCTCGCTGGAAACGCCCTCACAGCCGTAGCAGGGGCCCCAGCCGTCGATCAGTACACTGTTGGTGCAGACGAGCTGACCACGGCGGCGAACATCGCGTCTGCCATCAACAATGTCGCCAACTCCTTCTCGGGAACCATGTCCGCCAGCGCGGGTGGTACAGACACCGTGACCATCAAGGCAGCGGTTTCGGGTGTTGCGGGTAACGCCATCACCCTGGTCACATCCGATGCCCTGGGCGTCGCGGTCTCAGGCCCCACCCTGGCCGGTGGTGTGGACAAGGGCAACAAGCCGACCCAGGACACCATCTACCGTCACGGGAATGTGCTCTCGTCCTCTACGGTGGCTTTGGCTGACGATCTGGCTGACCCCACCATCGATGCCGAGACGACTCAGCGGGTGCAGGTTCAGTACCGCCTCCGCGTCACGGGTCAGACCATTGCGGTCAACTACAAAACCCAGTGTGACGGCTTCACCAACACAGGCATCCTGGCCCGGGGAGCCGTGGCAGCCCCGGTGGCTACCTACCCCTTCGTCAAGGCTGACCTCACCTCCGTCTCGGGCAACAGCTCCGCTGTGACCTACGACGTAGAGGACAACGGACTCTGGATCGCAGGGGATGGAACACTGGCTGCCGCTACAGCACTGGGTACCGTAGATGGCTATGTCTACGCCATCCCTGCCTGCTTCGTCTTCCGCCGGAACGACGCGTATCTGGCTGGTGCTGGTGCTGGCTGGGATCCACTGAACAACACCAATGGTGCTCTCCCCAGCACCCATGCCCTGTTCGCCAATCCTGCTGTGGGTGCCATCGCGGTAGGTCTCTCTGACCGCCCCGACCGTGCCTTCAGTGATGCCATCAACGTCAACGATGTTCTTGACCTCCGCAAGCATGTGAGCTTGGCAGGAAGGGATATGGCGGCGGAGCTTCAGTACCAGATGGAATCCCTTCTGGATGGGCAGTTGGCAACATGGGCTATCGACACCGCAGACAAGCAGGTTCTTGGTTCTGGCTCCGGTGACGTGAGCACGCAGTTCCTGGTCTGCAACCAGGTTGGTAGGGACACCGCTCATGGTGGCAACTCTCCTATCTCTGGTTCCACAACCCGAGGCCCCACGATCAGGAACTTCGACCATGTGGCTCGTCGTTTCGGTGACCAGCCTGTCGTAGAGCGTGTGGTGTTGGCACTCAGTCCTGACGCGGACGCCGCCACCTACCCTGGCAAGTACAACACGCAGGCCACCCCCGGCTGGAATGGTTGGGGTGAGGATGATGTCCTCAACATCGATCTCACAGAGCTGAATGCCTCCACCATCGGGGACTGGGATCCTGCTGGGGCAACCTATGTGGGGCCTGGGCCTGGGCACAATGCCTCCGTCATGGACTTCGCCCCCCCAGGAACTCTGATCTCGGACATCCTGGGTATCTGGCATGACGATGGGCACTTCACCACGGCAGTCAACCAGACCGTCCAGTTGAAGACCGCCACAGGCTTGGGCACAGGGCATGTCGCCATGACCCTGGACGCCAACGCCCTGGTAGTCAACGGCGGTGACTCAGGAAACCCCAACCATCCCATGGTGGGGACAGCTGCGGACACCGGCTCCCAGCGCCGCATCTTTGTCGAGGTGGAGCTGACATACCCCATCGGTTCGGGCATCACGGACACTCCGGACTTGGAAGTGATCCCTGACACGACCCCATGGCCCAATGGTCCCATGCTGGAGAACAACACCACCCAGCGCCCCGTAGACATGGAAGACCGTCTCGACCCCAGGTTCAGGGAAGGTTTCCGTGAAGTCTCCTTGGAGTACATCACCAACGATGGTTCAGGGGTGGGGTCAGGAACTCCGGTCACGGACAGTATCGTTAGCCGGAACACCACAGACCTCCACTTCCTGCGCCGTATCTTCGGCTCGGGTGCCCATCTCACGGGCGTGACGGATTCGGTGGCAGCCCAGGTGCATGACATCGACAGCTCCCAGACGGAGTACGGCAGCTCCAGCCGCAAGGTGGTACTGGACACCACCGGCGGTGTGCCCGCCAAGCTCCCCTTGTCTGGTACGGGTCAGACCCTGTGTGCAGTGACCTACTTCCCCCAGGACCCCATCCCCAACTACGGTGCAGCGGGTGGTGGTTATCAGGTGGGTGTCTACTACCGCTCCAACGCCCCCCAGACCACAGGCGTCATGTCAGGTGCATTGACGACGATGCCCGACCCGCTGACTGTAGAACCTCTGGTCATGTCCCGTGCCTTGTGGACGGGTCAGGTCGGCATGGGTTCAGTGGATCTCCCCTTCCCCTACTCGGCTCCCCTCGATCAAATCGCGGTCAACGACAATGGTACCGCGACCTTCCCGGGTGAGTGGTACTTCGCTGCAACTGCCAGCATCAGCATCGATGACTTCAATGCAGAGACCGGCCTGCTGAACCTGCACAGCTTTGTGCCTGTGGATGGCACGACCGAGTTCACGTTCGACACGACCGGCAAGGACCTGGAGTTCAGGGCTTTCTATGAGGCTGCGGACACCACTGCCTATCGTCCCACCATGTTCTCCCAGGAGCTTTCGGGTGTGGTACGCCACAAGGTGTGCACCCCCTTCCTGGCACGGATCACCGCCGATTCGGTGCTCTACCGGAAGAATGAAGTCGTGTTGGTGGTGCTGAGCCGGTGGGCCCAGCTGGATGCAGACAACACCGTTCGGTTCGCGGACACGGATAACAGGGGTGCTGCTGCTATCTACCGCACCCGCAATCACCTGATCATCGTGGAGTAGCTCCATGCCTCGCAGTGTAGACCCCGGAACACTCCGTGTTGGCCCCGGTATCGCCCCGGCTGATAGTGTGGAGATCAACTCCCTCACGTCCAATCCCATCGCAACGGGACTGGAAACACACCTCAACGATCCCCTGGCGGCACATGCAGCTTCGGCCATCTCTACGGATGATGTCCCAGCAGTGTTCGACAGCGATGATGTAGAAGGCACCCTGGATGAGCTGGCGGCACTCGTGCCCCCACGCCCCCCATACCTGGGCTACTATAGCCCCTTGCTGACTGTGACAGGCATCCCTGACTGGGGTTCGTTGAAAATCCTGGATGCAGGCTTCGTGGCTCGGGGCACCCTCACGTCTACCAACACTGACGCGACAATTTACCCCTATTTCCATGTGGTGCCTGTCCCAGAGGATAACACCCCCCCCTTCACCATCCCTGGTAACGACCCCGATACGGATCCCACCTTCAATGTGGCTTCCGGTGCCTACACGGGTGGTGGTGTCGGAAACACGTTCTTCGGTGGATACACCCGTGTCGCGGGTGCGGCTCCGAATGCCATGGTGGAGACAGCTCGCGTCATTGACAATGCCGACAACACAGTGGTCCTCTCGGGTGCCCTGTACCCTGCAGACCGGGGTGTCCTGGCGTTGCTCTACTGCCCCCAGCCCGGCACACTGGCAGCTTTCACAGGCCAGGCCCTTGCCAACCGCTGTGTGGCAGCTATCCTCTGTGGGCAAGGCATCGTTTCGGGTTGTGATGGGGAGCCAGGGGGCATCTTCACGTTGGGGACACTCGTGGGAACGGCCTACAACCCCTTCGGGTTCCCAGGCCGTGCCACGGGGCAGTTCGACCTGGTGGAGCTGCATACGGGTGTGTCCTCCACAGGTGGAACGGCTCCTCCCGCAGCGGACACTGCTGCTGGGCAGGTTCGCTCCCTCTTCCCCATCCTGGGTGGCACGACTGTCGCATCGGGTGGTGGCAACGACAACAACTTCTTCCGCTACCGCCTGCCCTACATGTCTGACTACCTGACGGGCTCAGGACTCATCTACACCCCCAGTGCGGAATTTGCGCGGTATTACACGAAGCCTGCTGTGTCCCTCAACCCTGGTACGGATCTGACCCAGGCTGGGGACTATGCAAATTTCCCCAAGGATTACTGGTACTTCCAGCTGTCCCGTTACCGCCACCGCTTCACCTTCCCCGGAGCCGACGACATCGGGTCCTACATCCTCATGCACTTCCGCACAGAGGAGGCATTCGAGGACTTGGTGATCAGCGGGACAGCCCCCTCCGCAGGTGATGTCTACTCCGCCAACATGGTGACGTGGGCGAGCTTGGAGAGTGCCACGAATGTTGTGGATGCAGCAGCCCCCAATGCGGCTGCCAGCTCCTACCACTGCCTCCGGGGTGCCATCATCGGGGACTCCACGGGAACGGCGGCACTGACATTCAACCCTGCCAACGCCTACGACTACAGCCGCACAGCGGATCAGGTCATGAGCGTCTCGGGTGTGCATTACTTCGTCCCCTTCGCAGGGGCCCAAAACTGGGAGATCGACACCCTGGTAGCGGACGCCTCCAACTACTGGACGAGCACCTACCGGATGCGTAGCGCTACGAGTGCTGCTAGCACCGTGGGTATGCAGGGTCCCAACCCCGCCTTCCTCTACATCGGGGCGTACACGTCGGATACTACCTACACGGCTCCTGGAGCTTTCGGTATCGCAGCCAGCCAGCGGGTGGAGTTCGGGTATGACCACCTGGATGCCACCAGTGTTCATGGTGCCTTTGATCTCGCCAATGGGCCTGAGACCACAGATGATGCCGCCATCGCCCTGGCAGGTACAATTGTTCCTACAGGAGATGCCCTCTCCCCTCGTTTTGTGCGTGACACTCAGATGCGGATGTTCTTCCGCCGCCCCGTGGGACACGGTGCTACAGGCACCTATCTCCAGGGGGACATCGTACCTCCTGCGGACAGCAAGACGGTCCTGTTCCACACCACAGATAGGCTGGCTCCTGTGTTCATGAACCCCGTGGGTGCCGCCGTGTCTCCCGCAGGTACAGAAACAACAGGGAAGGATGTCGAGGAACAGTTCCTGGATGAGGTCTATCGCTACGATCAGACCTTCATCTACACCCCTGTGGACGCCGCCAACACTGCTCGCCTAGTGGGCCCCGGTCTCCCAGGTGGCGCACTGCTGATCGACCTTCCTGTACGGGTTGGCTCCGATGTCGGCGTGTTCGGTGCGGCTATGTCGTGGATTCAGGCCAACAACCATGAGACTCTGCCCAATGTGGGGACTTTGCAGGTGGCAGGTTTCCCCGATAGGAACCCCCCTGTGACGGATGGAGTCGTGACTCCGTTCCCCTCTGCTGGTTGTGTGATGTACCCCCAGGTCAACTACAGCACGGGTGCCTACCGACCCTCTACCGTTGATGGTGACATCACGGTTCTGACGCAGCCCGACTTTTCTGCTTATGCTGGTGCCCGTGAGTACGTCCGGGCCTTTGATGTGTCCTTCAACGGAACATATCCCGTAGCAGGTACTGCCCACTTCACCTTGACTGTCACAGGACTGCAGCTGGCAGATTTCGCCTACGCAGCCCCCGGCCCTGGTTCGTTGGGGGCAGCAGTCATGATCAAGGTTCCAGGTCTCACGACATGGATGGATGCAGGTCGTGCAGACGGTGGTGGAGCCTCCAAGCAGGATGCACTCCTCGATGGTGCTGGTTGTCAGATTATCGGCACCCAGACCGTAGACACCACAAACACAAAAACGGGCATCGTGGAATGTGATGTGCATATCCATGTGGGTGCCGCAGCTACTTTCTTCACCAACAGCGAGGGCTTGGTGCCGGTGCTGGTGAAGATCATCCTGAAGGACAACGCCACGGGCAAGGCTCTGAACCTGACCCAGGGCGGTCCCGCTGGAACCTCTGCCAATATCCGCGGCGTGTGTGGGCTGGAGATCGTTGAGCCTACTCCTTGATGGAGTACTGAGCCCAGCGACCTGAGCTGAGCATCTGAATCCGACCTTCCTTACGGCCCTGCTTGATGAGCTTGCGGATGTGCTTGTACTGCTCAGCGGTGGGGGCGTCAGGGTAGACACCGTACTTGCCACGGATGGTTTGGCACATCCCGTAGAATGAGTAGGTGATGTCGTTGACGTTGCTGATGCCCTGGTTTTCGATGGTCTGGTAGAGGCGTTCGAGGTCGGTCATGGTGGCTCCAATCTATCGGGGACACCACTACTACGCACAAGGTTGGAAAACTGAAGCTATTTCTCCACAGCGCTGGACACCTTGGCTTCCTCCCACACCGCGCCGAACAGCTCGCGGGTGATGGGATAGTCGGGGCTCATCTTGAACCCGCAGTTCCTGAACATGCCTTTACCCGTGTCCGGGTAACGCACTACCTGAGTTTCCTCGCTGATGAGGCGGGTGTAGGGCTCCCCCTCTTCCGGGCAGTACCACATGATGCTCTTGGAATACCAGATCCCGTTTTGGTGGAGGTTCCAGTGGGAGGGGAAGGAGAGGACGCGGAGTTTGCCATCGTTCCCACCCATGCAGCGGAAGGGGCCCTGCGAGATGGCTTCCTCGGCGGAGGGGACACCCATGCTGGAGCCCTGAGCCCACAACAGCGACGTGAAGTAGCTGTCCTTGGCGGCGTAGTCGGAAAGACCCACCGTACTCCAGAAGGTAGTGGCGAATTGGCGGAGTTCTTTGAGGTCGATCTTGTAGGGGTTTTTGTCAGGCAGAGTCTTCTCACAGGTAAGGTGTGGTAGCGGACAGTCCTACTACGCAGACACCCGAAGATGTGAACCTCGCTAGGACGGCTATAACCTCCCCACGTTAGAAGGTACGAGGTACAACCATGCCCACTCCAGAAGAGATTGCCCTTTCCCGCATGCTCAAGGCTCTTGAGGACAAGGCCCACACCAGCGACTCCAAGAGTCCTTGGGAGGAACTCCTTCGGCGCGATACCACTATCCCCGCTGCCAAGGCGCTTCAGGCCAGCAAGATAATTGCAGGTTTGTCAGGATCGTGGGCAGGCTCCTGGACAGAAGAGTATGGGGCCGAGCACAAGCCCAGCTCCGTTGCTGCAGATCAGGCAGTAGATGCCACGATGTTGTCCCCTCGGGTCCCCACTCCCGTGAGGCGTGTGACCACCAGGCTGGGTGCGCCGGGACTCCCTGAGATCAACTTCGTACCCTACAGCCATAGAACCAACCGCTTCGGCTCCAAGGGCCCCTCCCTTCTGGGACACCCCGTCTCGTTCTCCATCATCGGCCCCACGAGGAAGAACCCTGCCTGTGACTGGCAGTGGGACGTGAACGCAGCAGGTGCCAGCGACATCCTCACCATGGCCAATGGCCCCAGTGGTGCCGCTACAACCACGACACTGGCGGGTGGCTACAACCTCTCGGGCACCCCCGACGATTACGGTGGCCTCTACATCGTCATCACCGATAATGGCTCGGCACCGGGTTCCCTCCTGGCTCCTGGTGCTGCTCTGACTCCTATTACGGGATATGAGCGCCTCACCCGGTTCGAAGTGTTCCGGGTCATCTCCATCAGGGCTGGGGAAATCACCCTGGCTCCGAACAAGCGCCTCGCGGACTATTTCACCGTCCCTGGTGCCAACGCCGCTATCCGCTCCCTCATGATCGTCAAGCCCTACGTGACCCGCCTTCAGGCAGTCCCCGGCTCCGGTGAGGGTGTGGGTCGTGAGCGTATCTTCGTGGTCTGTTCTCCCGAGACAGCCGCCAACACCGACATCTACCCTCCCTATGATGGCGGGATTGCCTCTGATGGCTCCTGGGCACAGGGTGGGTTCGAGAGCACGGGTGTTGCTGGTGAGGTGGTGGCATACGGTGGTGAGTATAAGCTCCCTATCGAGAAGCCTCTTCGGAGCATGGTGGGCCGCGTGGAACAGAACGCGGCAGTACTCCCTGCGGACGGCCCTGGTTTCTGGCGCATCACCAACATCCCTGGTGGCAGTGGTGTCAGCAACGCGGATGAAGGACGCATCCTGCATGTCTACAATGTGGACAGCCGTGACGATGGCACCACCTCGCTTGGCACCACCGAATCCCTTCTCGGGTGGTATGAGATCCACGAGGTTATTGGAGTCACAGGCTATGTCCTCAAGCGGCTCCCCGAAGTGGATCCCACTACAGGTGCCGTATACTTCGGCCCCGGACCCTTCTTTGACTCGTCGGCTGCTGCTGCTCCCTCTCGCATCTACCTGGGTGTCACCATCCACGACGCAGTGGAGACCCTTTGGGAAGGAGCCTACAACGCGGATAACGTGGACGCTGCCCGGCTGACCAACCTCATCGATCCCACCTGGGTCGAGAGGTCTGCCAAGATCGCCAGCACAGAACCCAGGGGGTTCTCCCCAGCTCGCGCTGACAAGGCCATCTTCGACACGGGCTACGACGCCACTACAGGCTATGCCAACCCAGGGTCCTTGCTGGATCTCGGTTTCCGCATGGTTCTGTTCCCTGCCAAGGAAAACGTCGCGACGGGAGCTGTGGAGCCTGACTTCTCCCAGCCCATCGACATGCGGGATCTGATCATCGATCCTGACACCACAACCGAGCAGCAAACAGTCTACGTCGACTACTCTGCCGGTACGGTCATCCTCTCCCATGCACCTCCGGCACGACCCGCTGGGCAGATCATTCCCAACGGCATCGTGGGTACGGCAGCTGGTGATGGCAACACGCGTGCTGAGGTTGTCCTCTACGCCGCCTGTGTGCCCTTCTCCATGGAAAAGGGGCAGTTGGGAGCCTCGGTTAAGCTCACGGGTGGTGCTCTGGAAGCAGCTACCGCGGGATACGGCTCCGAGCCTCAGACCAGTGTGTACGGCAGCAAGGTCTACGCCTCCATCACGAGTTCAGGCCCCGGTGCCACGGATGACATCACACTGGCAGGCCCCATCACGGGTTTCCCTCCCACGGGTTTCGTGGAAGTGCTCCACGGCGCGACCCCCTTTGGCAACAGCCAGGGTTTGTGGGGATACACCTCTGTAGACTATACGGTGCTCGCAGCCCCCGTTCTGCAGGGTGTCTATACGGATGAGGTGGCAGCTCCCACTTTGCCTGCTGCGTGTGTGGTTCGGAAAGACCCCAGTATCGATCATCGTTATGACCGCATGTACGGTCAGGAAGTCCGGTCAGACACTTTCAGGTTCGCTTATGCAAACCTGCTGGGGAATGCAGATGGCTCCATCTCGGTGATGCCCACTGCTGTGGCTGGTCCCGCTGAGGAACTGCGTGCGTACTTCCCCCTCGGCTCCAGCTCCGAGGTGGCACGGTTCAACCTGGACCCCAAGAGCCAGAATTGGACAGCGCAGTCGCCCCCCTGGGAGAGTGCCACTGATGTGAATGAAGTCGGGTTGGAGATCACACGGGGTAAAATCCTCGCCTCCATGAGCCAGGACTTGGGTGCGGACACCCTCCGCTACTCCCGGTTCATGAACGTCGCTACGGAGTTTGCACTGGATGTGGGTGCTGCCGCTGCTACTACCGTCCCTTCTCACTTCATCGTCAACTGCTACGCCCCCGGAGCATGGCCAGGCACAGCGTTCCCTGACACCGTTCCTACGGACTACACGGGGCTCTGTGTGGCCATTGAGGGCTCCTCAGTGGCTACGGCGGAGGTGGGTTCTTGGGTGGCTCCTGTGGCAGCCCAGCGCCTCCTGTTGGACATCAAGAGGTTCGGCCCCCGCACCGATAACGATGTTCTCCAGCGTCAGGATGAGGGGCCTTTCAACCCTCTGAACTGGTTGGCGTACACAGCGGCGGGTGCAGACACCCCCACAGTCATCCACAACGCCATCAACGCCCACTACAACGCCCAGACCCCTCCAGTGCAGCCTTGTGAGATCATGGGTGCGGCAGCTACGGAACGTGTCCTGATCACCGAGCGTCAGGTCACGATGCTCCCCACGCGGCCCTTCCTGGAATCCAAGGATGTCAGCGGAGGCATCACCATTGATGTGGATGGAACCCTGCTCATCAGCGTGTTCTCCGCCGACCCCAAGAACGACTGTGGTGGCCGGTGGATCACGTTCCAGATGCCCACAACAGGAACAGCCTGGGGTGAGGCAGACCCCGATGTCATCGCTGGTGTCCTGAATGATGCCCTTTACAACCCAGCCTCGGGTGTGTTCATGGGGGCCCAGCTGGATAACGCGGGCTTCTATGCCACGGACCCAGCCCTCACAGCTTCTCCCAACCCTGCCCTCGTGGGCTGGGGTGTGGGTGAACGCCAGTTCCTCTTTGTGGGCCCCAACGATGCACGGCACCCCACAGGTGCGGATACAGTCTGCCTCCTTTGTGGTGGGTTCGGAGCCTCCGTGGCGGATGGCTCCACAGATCGGAACTTCTACAATGTGATGATCGCCATTGGTAAGTCCGAGGGCAGAGACATCGCCCAGGCGTTGGGTGGCGATTTCAGTCCCGTCCCCTACGAGCAGCCCCGTTGTGGCCTGTTCTGGGGTGCTGAAGCAGCGGCGAAGCCTCCTGTGGGCCCCCCTGTGGCGTCGCCATTTACCCTGGACACCCTCAACGCTGCCCTGAACATCTCTTTGGGGTTCAAGCAGAATGGTGTAGAGCCCTTGGGTGGGTTCTGCGGCTCCTTCCCCGTGACTTCTACAGAGACCGTGGGAGCCCCGAGTGTGAGCTTCAAGCTCCCTGTGGGTTCTGACTCCCCGTACTACCGAGGGCCACAGCAGGCGAACATCACGACTCTGACCCGGACAGGCAACCAGGCAGTCACGGACAAGCTGGAATCCTACCCCTACCTGGGACGGTGGAGCTGGGGTCTGGAAGCCAAGCGTGTCGTGGACATCACAGGGGCAGGTAATGCCGGGCATGTGGCGTACTGGCTCTCCTACAGCACGAAGTCCCACGACGAGACTGGCTTCAAGAGCTATCTGCGCTCTGCTTCCCAGGTCGGCTACGAGAACTGCCTGACCTATGTGGAAGACCCCTCAGGGAATATCTCCCCGCCTGTCTGGGGAACTGCATCTCTCACAACGGGAGACCTTGTATCCGTCACGCTGGCTGGTGTTGCCCCTGCCTTCACTGGCATTGTGTGGGACTGGAGCAATGGTGAAGGCCAGTTCCTGTTGGCTCCTCGCGGCCCCTTCAGCACTGAAGATGGGATCATCGCGGAGGGTGCCCAGCCAACATTGTTCGGCACCTTCTCTGCCCTCATCAATCCGACAAACACGACTCCGGAGACTTCCTACATCCCCAACCCCGATGGCATCTCTGCCTCGGGCGCTGTGCGGGCTCTGTACGACGCCACCAACCTCACGACCACCTCTACCTCGGACAACTACGGTCAGGGCCTGGACGGCGGCTCAGAGGCTACAGGGAACACGAAGACCAACGCCATCATCATGGGTGCGGGTCGTATCAACCTTCTGTCCCTCATCGGCCCCAACGCTCCGGCAGGTATGAGCTTCTCCAGCTCGGTCATTGGTGAGAACCTGACTGCTAGTGGCACCCGGCTGGCTACCACCTTCATGGAGCACGGTGTCTTCAGTACCTCCGTGACCCTGAACAGCTACAAATACATGGGTGCCATGCAGGACAGCGCCGGCTTGTTCGACGCCAGCTCCGCCACCTTGGAAGGTACGGGTAAGGGCCAGGCAGGCGATTCCCACATGGTGGGTGGTGTCGGAGGCCTCCGTGTGTCCGGTGATGCCCAGGTGTGGTTGACCAACCTCCGTGCCCTGGGAAGTGAGAGCAACACAGCTCATGTGCGCCAAGCCACGGCTGAGGTGACGCTCAACATCACAAACATCGCAGGAACAGGTCCCGTTACAGCGATGGCCTTCAATGCGGATGCAGGGCACGCTCCCTCGGGCTTCTACCCCGCACACGCCACCGACCCCGCAGTCCCCAACTCCTTCTATGTCCTCCAGGAAGCCACGGTCACACTGGGTCTGACCCGGCCCGACCTGTACGCCTTCATGGCGATGACAGGAAATTTCGCATGGCCCACCACTCCTGATCTCGTCTACACAGCAACGGGTGGCGCGGCCTACTTCCAGCTCGGCCAGTCTGCCCATGACGGGTTCATGGATGCCCCCCTCCGGGTGCTGGCAGGCATGTACCTGGCCCTGGAAGATGGGACAGGCGGCGCACTCCCCGTGAACAATGGCGTGTGGCGCATCACAGGCACCCCGATGGTCACCTCCACGGGCACCAAGGGGACACTGGAATCGGCTTTCCCTGGCTATGCCTACATGGATCATGGGAATGTCGATACGGATACAGGAGAAGTGCCTACTTTCTACCAGAGGATGGAGCAGGGACGTATCCCCGAATCCGCTGTTGTGGCAGTTCTTCAGGTGCAGGTGGAGCGGTATGCACTGCCTACCGATTTCGCAGCAGTCCACAGCATAAGCTTCCGCACTGAGGCCACTGCCGCTGCTGCATCAGGGCACCTGTGGCAGATCACCTCCGATGAAGCAGGACTCCTCCCTGTCTATGTGGCAGATGTCGTAGACCCTGGTGGCTCCCCCACAGGTCTGCCCAAGAGCATTCGGGGCCTCTCCCTGATGCCTGGAGAAGGACTGGCTTCCGGTGGTACGACTTTCCCCCTGGACATGGTCTCTGTGTTCCCTGATGGGACCAGGACGGAGGCATGGCCTCTGGCAGGACGCGGCGAGCTTCTCGGTATCCAGGAATGTGTGGATCACCGTGGTCGCATGACCTCCCACGCCTTCTTCACCACGGACATTGCCACCCCAGCGAAGATGCCGGTCAAGGCATACGCCAGGGCTACCATCTACGCTGCCCAGCGTGTTGACAGGATGGATGCCCTCTCCACTACCACGACCAAGGGTGAATTCTCGGTAGACGAGGCAGGCCGTGTGGACTTCGTGGGACACCCCGCCCGTCTGGGCCCCGGTGTCCTCATGGACGGTGGCCTCGGCATGGTGCAGGCAGCAGCCTTCAGGGCAACGCCTAAGCCTCCTGTGACCGAGACAGTAGGAGCCATGACCATCTACGGTCAGGATGCAGGCTTCCCCCTCCCCAACCACCTGCATGCGACGGCAAACATCGGGGCAGCAATGCCCTCCACCTTCAACGCGGTGGAGTTCTACGAGCACGCCACAGTTGTGGGCCCCTACGGGATGCTCAAGTTCGAGGATGGTCGTGCCCAGATGGGTCTGCCCAGCCTCCTGCGTTCCGTGCTGCTGGCATCCAAGACCTACAACAACCCTGCACGGCTCATGGCAGCCCGGCAGACGTTGACCGTGCCTGGTGATGTGCTCACACAGAGCGCCTTTGCTCTGGCAGCGGACACCCTGTTCCCCTTCTTCACAGCGGGGATCAAATTCTCATCACCTGGTGGAGTGGTGTATGAGCGGGCATTCCGTCCCGTGGATGCCACGGGTGGCGCACAGGCTAAGGATTCCTTCTCAGGCATGCCCAAGGATGCCGGCATCAAGGGCTTGGAAATCCCCGCCCATGGTGAGTGCCTCCTGCTCCCGAAGGGTCCTCCGACAATGACTGGATCTGGAAGGGCTTGCTTTACCTCCCCGGAAGATGTTACGGGTCAGACACCCTTGGATGTCCCCCTGTATGACTTCTTCGGTGGCCAGGATGCCGTTGCAGGAACGATGGCCAGCCCCGAGTTCCCCATTCGGTGTGAAAGCCTCCTTTCAGGAGGTGTGGTCCCAGCAGTCAATGAGGGCAACGCTTTGCATCTGTATGGCCCAGGCACCATGTCTCAGGCATACAGGCACAGCACGAGCCGTGAAGGTGCAGATTACCCACTGAGTAAGACCAGTGAGCAGGTGCGTGTGTTGGACGGGATGATCATCGAAGACACCACCAACGGCACCTTCTACACTGTGGGCGATATCGGGCGTTGGAAGGCATTCACGCATGCCACTGCAGACCTGGAACAGCCGGGTGCTGTCGCTGGCAACCGTTCCAGTGTGAATGGCAGCCTCGTGGTGAATGGCACCACTGCCGAGATCATCTACGACCTGGGGCAGCACTTTGACCCCACCATTGATCTTCTCACACCTGCTAACGTCAACAACGGTCTCGGTGATCGGGTGGATAACGGGCAGGTACGCCGCCCCCTCAAGGGACACCGCTACAGAGTCACCCCCAACGTGGAATTCGTGCCTGTCTTGGGCCCCCGTGGTGTTGATGGTGGGCTCCTGCCCCCACTCACCAACCAGGCAGACCTCACGACAACCATTCCTGATGCTGATGCCCTTTTCTACAGCCTTGTGCATTCCTTCACCCCTGTGGGTGCAGGATTCGGTGCAGGGGATGTCGGCAGGTTCATCTACATCTGCGGCACCTGGGACTATGGATACACGGGCTGGTGGCTCATCATGGATGTCATTGACAGCTATGACGTGCAGCCTGGATTCGCGACCAACGTAGCGGTGCTCAAGAAGTGGCGTAAGGACGGGAACCGTAAGCCAAGCACCCACCCCCTCGTGGCCGGGGCGCTGCCCCTCACTTCGAGGACACCTCTTGTTCAGATGGCAGGTGATCACCTGACCAACGACGAGATGTTCACAGGGCACGTCGCTGAGTATGGCGATCTCCGCCTCGAAATCACAGATGACACGGGTGCTGCTGGATACACTGTGCCCGTTCCTGCCGCAGACCTGACAGCCCACCCCGTTACCAGCGCCTCCACACTATCAGGTTTCCTGAATGGTGATGTTCGCACCAATGGTAGTGACATGGGCACCACCTTGTTCGGTGTGGCTACTCCGAATGCCATCATATGGGCTAGTGTGGATGGCGGCATGGTTGTTTACTATGCCCGCGCAGCTCTCACAGATGCACAGTGGGTGCAGCTGACGGGGCACGCTGCCATGATCCGTGTGAGCTTCTTGTCCAACAATGTTGGCCATGCCGCAGGTGCTACGGACATCGGGTTCTACAGCTACGCGGGCTCCAACTCCGAGATCGACCGTGGAGCTGGAGACCGGAACAACTCCGCTCTGATGACGGATGGCTACGCCACCACCTCCTATGCCGCTGCTGCCGGTCTGCGGTGGGTGTTCTCATCACCCCTCGTGGAAGAGAACGTGGGCTCCTATCTGCACCTCACCAAGCCACGCCTCTACCGCTTCGGTACTGCCCTGACTTCACAGGGTGCCGTTACTGACGCTGCTGCCTGGGCCTCAGGCTATCCCCGTAGTGGAGATGGTGATCAGCTGCAGACTAGCATCTTCCGCTTGTGCAGGGATCCATCAACGGCTGATATTGTGGTAGGCGGGGACTGCGAGACCTATAGGACGGAGATCATCCAGGTGGCCACAAGCGGGGTGGTGTCACCCCCTGCTACTACGGACAAGGGCTTGGGTCGTCCGATCCTCTATTCCCCACTTTCGGTGGGCGGTCTCTGGCCGGACACGGTCACAGGGGTGCTCCCCAATACAGGTGCTACCAATGCAGCCTACACCTACTCCCTGCAGCCTATTGCACGGGAACGGTTGGTGCGGGTGAGCCCCAACAGCGGGCGCTCCAGCATCGTGATGGCGCATGGCGACAGTGCGGCGGCGGCTGGCCCACAGGGTGTGGGTCCTGCTGCAAGCATCACGGTAGCTCTGTCAGACCCCGCAATGGACATGTCGGAGCCTTGGGTGCTCATGAGCCGCCAGGATGTACAGCCCCTCTCGGGTATCATGGCGGCGGCCACAGAGGAGATGTTCAACGGCTCTCCTGCACTGGCGCATGTGTGGGCCCCTGCTGCTGAGTGGTGGGAGCTGCGGCTTCCCAGCCAGAAGACCCTTGATGCCTCCGAGCCCCCTCCGACACTGCGGTTCGACCTCACGGAGTCCTTCACCCAGGCGATGGTCCCTGGTGCGGGTCTGAACAGCCCCTACCCAGGACATGCCCCCAAGGGTGCCCGTCTCAACCGTATCTGGGTCAACTTCGGCATGTGGCCCGAGTACCCTGCAGATCGTACCAATGCGAACATTCCTGGGTACGTGCCTGCCACAGGTAGTGTCCTGGACTCCATGGGCATGACCTTCAACCTCGTGTTGGAGATCCCCGGTTCAGATACCCGTGCTGTTTCCGCTGGTGACCACCCCTTGCACTCGGGTACAGGCGGATTGCCCTTCGGTGATCGTGCCCCCTACGCCACGTACAACCACGCGGACAACACCACGAACAAGTTCCCTGGAGGAACTATAGTTGTGCCTCTCAGTCTTAACCGGGAGGCTGGGGAAATTATGCCTAACGTGATGGAGCGGTGGGTGTCGGCGGGTCCTGAGTCTGCGGCTACCAATGCTGACTGGGTTGGTGGTGATTACGAATTTGGTTTTGGCTGCTCCACGGATGAGGCATTCCTGGCCAACGCCATGGAGCACTACAACGACCTGGAATATGTTGGAAATTCCCACAATCCCGTGACGTGGGGTGGTCTCGACTTCACTCTGGGTGCCACACACCCTGAAGCGGTCGCGTTGGCATCCGTGTTCCCACGAACTAATGTGGTGGGTGGTGGCGTGCGTTCTGCTTTCACCAGTGGTTTGATCCCTAACACCAGCATCTTCCAGGCTGCTGGTGGCCCTGAGTCCCTCAACAGTGCGACCCTCACAGGCATCACGGTCTGTCACGGAAGCAAGCTGGCGGAGCCCCCTTCCTTGGGCGCAGGTTCCGATGGTAGTAATACCCGCAGCCCCTACACCTGCCCGCATGCCTTCACGATGGCCTTGACCCCGGTGGGTGATGACTTTGACACCGCCGCTGGTACCACTGTCATGTGGGGACGCGCTTTGGAGAATCCCGCAGGCAGAAGGCCGGAGAACCGCCCCTTCAAGGTGGGAAATTTCCTCGACAGTATCCTGGACAAGTACGGTATCCCTGCACCTTCGGGCTCGATGTTGCCTCCGGGTGCAAGGCTGGTCTTGGAAGTCACCGTGACTCCCGGCAACAGCAACGTCCGCACCGTGACTCCCGGCAACAGCAACGTCCGCGCCTCGGGAGCTTGGGTCTGCGCGCCGATCTTGAGTTTCGAGGTTGAGAGCACAGATGGAATTGCCGTTACCGATAACGTGAACGTGCTGGGCTAATCCCACCAACCCCAAAAATCCCAATATCTTTTCTACAGGTGCCCCTTATGTGTGAAAGGAGGCATTATGGAAAAGCATCTTCCTATCGGAAAGGCCGCTCGGTTGTTGGGTGTGCACCCAGAAACCCTTCGGAAATGGACTGTCCAAGGAAAGGTTAAAGCTGATAAGACCCTGGGAGGGCATCGGCGATACACTCTCGCTGAGGTTCAGCGGGTCAAAAACCTAATGGATGGTGATGGGGTGTCTGATGCGTAAACACACCTGTCTTTTCTGTGGGAAGGAGTTCAAGAAGTCCGGATCCCCAAAGTTCTGTTCACGGGGATGCAAGGGCGAGCAGCAAAAGTTGGAGACCAGGGCTCATTACAATGAGAGTTGTTTCGACGTGTGGGGTCCTGAGATGGCCTATGCTTTGGGTCTTATGTACTCAGACGGGTACCTTGCATGGAAACACAAGGGGTGGTGTATCCGACTAAGGCTGACGGATCCCGGTCCTGTTTATTGGTTCCATTCCTTTCTTGGTTGTCCTCGGAAGATTTACATCAGGGAGCCGAAAAACGGCGGTGTTTTGGATGGTAGGCAGATTGTGGGAAAGAAAAAAAGTGTTTACCAGTGAGGGGCATAATTTGCGGATAGGGGAAAGACTTTTGGAATTGGGTGTTCTCCCCCGCAAATCCCAGCGGGAATACCCCTTTCCCACAGTACCCCCTGAGTGTCTTCCCCATTTTCTGCGGGGACTTCATGATGGGGATGGTTGTTGGACGGTAGCCCATCCGAAAACAGGTAATCGGGTTCCTCTGCTTACAGGAAGTCTGTCATGTGCCTCTTCTGAATTCCTCAAGGGTTGGGCGCAGGCCCTTGAATCCACAGGTATAAAAACACGGAAGCAGGGGCCAATTTCTTGGGGTGTGGGAAGCTCCAATGCCGAGAAATATGCGGAGCTGCTCTATTCGTGTGGAGGTCCCCGTCTGCGTCGAAAAGAATCTATTTGGTTGGAGTATAGGGACACACGAAAGGCCTTGGGAGGTATGGCTACAGAGGCTTGGGAGTTTCAGCCCCAGCCCTGGCACAAATTGTTGGGCACCATGTCTGATAAAAAAGTAGCGCAAGAAACTGGGGTTTGCCTTGGTACCGTAGGGAAATACCGAAAGATTCTAAACGTCCCTCGGTATGTTCCTGTACCTAAGTGGCATCAGCATCTGGGTGTGATGTCGGATTGTGAGATTGGGCGCAAATTCTCTATCCGTAGAGAGACAGCATTCAAAGCTCGACATCGGTTGGGAATTTCGGCGGCCCCCTCTACCCGTCCGGATAGAGGTCGTGGGGAACCCCGTTTCCCCAACAAACCACCGAGCCACCTTCGGAGTCCTCTTCCAGAGTGATCGCGCAGGCGTAATCCTCATAGGAGCCTGTCGTGTCGGTGCCCACCGAGACATGTTGATAGGTACCCCCAGGCACCGTACTTAGGCTGCTGTTGTCGTTGTCGCCCCAGCAGGTGAGGTTTCCGCTGTGGGTGTTTAGCGCGCAGTTTTCGCTGCTGCCAGCCTCCACCATGTCATAGGTTCCTGAGGGCGCGTAGAGAGAGCCGTAGTCGTCCCAGCAAACCACCCCCTCGCGTTCTTGGGAATCATCCCACTGAAGGCCACATGCGTGGTTCCCGCTATGCCCAATGGAGAAAGTGCTGAAGATCCCATTCCAGTGGAGGTCGGGGGCACCTCTGAAACAGGAGATCCCGCGACCCACACCGTCGCTTTCTCCATTATACGCACAATAGCCTTCTCCCACAGCCTGTGCCTGGGAGTAGACGGAGGAAGAGGAACCCCTTCCGTCAGAGCACACCACCGCGTTCTCTGAGGTGACTGCACAGGCACGGGAATCGGCGGCATATTCGCCCATGTCGAGCTGTGTGTAGGAGCCCTCAGGGAACTCCAAGTCGCTGGTGCCATGGCACACGATGTTCTGGCTCTCCGTGATGCCGCAGACATCGTAGGGGCCCACATCGATGCTGGTGAAGGGGGCGCTCTCGTTGAGGGTGGAGGTGTCCACAAGAATTTCGAGGTCGGGGTTGTATGCCCAGCAGTGGATTTCTCCATCCACCGTGAGCCCGCAGGAGTGGGAGTAACCACACTCTACCTGGGTGTACTCAGACTCCACAGGCTCATCCGTATCCGAGGTGTCTCCAGTGTCCTCACCGGAGTCACCCGTGTCCACGAAGCCGGTATCGTCGTAGGTGTCATCCAGCCCGGTCTCCGGCCACTCTTCCAGGTCAGGGAGGCAGGCGCTGAGGGCGAGGGAGGCGAGCAGGATAGCGGTGGTGCGGGTCATGGGGGACTCCTTGTCGGGACACATCTACTACGCAGTACCCTGAGAAAGTGAACCAGGAAACTGGAACGGGGTCGAGAAACACAGGCATCGGGGTAGAGGGTCTGCATGAAGACGGGTCTCCTAACAGTGTCGCTGAGCCAGCCTCCCCACAGGTCCTTCCAGCCTCCCCCCAGGTCCTTTGTGGTTTTTCACACGGATGTCGCATATCTACAACAACCTCTTCCCGCAGGGGAGCAGCATCACCCTGACATCTAGTTGGGATACCTCCCGCTCCAGTTCAGCGAGTCAGCGTCTAACCTACAGAGGGAGTGAGACTGGATGGGGTGGAACCCCTCTGTCGCCCCTGGACTACCTGCGATGAACACGGGGGTCGGAAACCTCTGAGCACGGGGTAGAGGACGGCATGAGTGTAGCCATGCTGAGAGTGTCGACGCACACGGATCTCCCCAGGTCTTCTGTCTTGTTCCGACGCAGCTCCACGATGCATCTCGACCTCATCCCGCGTGAATGCAGCACCTGCAACCTCTTCCTTAGACGCACCTCGTACTCCTGCACATCCACGAGCGGGCTGGGTATCAGCACCCGGAGTTTCACGTGGGTGGAAGGTGTCCCGCTGTGGAAGAGCACGGATATATTTCCAGAAATGGCCTTGGGGACGCCTGCTCACCCCACTGGATTACCTGATGGAGTCTGCACGATGAGTGCTGTTGTCGCCTATCTCTCTGTGTACAAGGAATACCATGCACGTTCACGGGGAGACCCCGCCTTGTGGGGGCCCGGGGCCTGTCATGTGGGGACACACAGCGGGGTGGGGTGGGATAGGCGGAGGGTGTCTAGCCCTTCGGGTTCCTCAATGTCCTGGTGTGGATCCCATCGCTATGCTAAGGAGTATCCAGTGGGACGCCTGCTCATCCCACTGGATTACCTCACGCAGTAGTCCACAGGACGCAGTGCTGGTCCCGTGAGGAGCACTGCGGAACGGAAGCACTCCTTTTCCATGAGGATCGTTTTGGAGTGGCCTGCTCTGTAGTCCTCGCACAGGCAGAGACCCCCCCCTCTGATCTGCGGTGATGTGTGTCATGCCATCACGGTCAAAGTGCCCCGAGTAGGAGCCTGTCCGGCCTCGGATGCGCCCTGGAAAGAATTCCAACACCCCAGGGGTTTTATCCTCGAAATGGACAACCATGGACTCTGTGATCGTGGTCTGGGTGAGGTGGACAAACATGTCCACTCCCTACCCCTTTCGGGGCTCTCCAGGGTAGAGGTGTGTATGAATACAGCAGCACTTCGTACTTGTCTGTACCCTGGAACTCATGGCAACGGGTTCAGCCCCGCCAGCCGCACCCCAACGGTCTCCCGTTGTGGGACATACAAGTGGCGCTCCACGAGGTGTCGATCTTTCACGGCAGGGGAATGGCCTGGGGTGAGGCACATGAACTCCACGTCCGGGGGACGGTTGAACATACGGCATCCAGTGTCCTTCACCTGGAACAACAACGGGACGGCGATGCACATGCTGGATTTCGTGCTGGGTAGCAAAGAATGAGGTTTAAGAGTCCTGTGGGGGTGTTCTCTGGACTCTAAGGGGTAATGGGGTGGGCAACCCCCCAACAAAAGGAGTCGGGGCATGAGTGATACCAAGACCGTAGCAACCCAGGACCCAGGCCAGGCAGTGGCCATGACCCAGGCTGACAGCAAGCCCCAGATGGTGCAGTACGATCCGCTGCCCTCGAAGGAGGGTGACGACATTCCGTTCCCCACGTGTGCAAACGATCTGGTGGGACAGCCCGTGTTTGTCCGCACGGTGACCTTCTACTACATCGGCAGGCTTCGGGTCGTCTCCAAGGATGGCTTCTACGTCCTGACCGAGGCATCCTGGATCCCCAGCACCAACCGTTGGGCGAACGTCATCTACCGTGGTGTCGATGAGCTGCGGGAGATCGAGCCCTACCCGGACTCCACCCCCGCCCTGATCAACAAGGACACCGTAGTGGAGATCCTCCCCTGGAAGTTCCCGCTGCCGCGTGAGCAGAAGTAGTAGTGATCCTTGGGTTGCATGGTAGTTCCTACGGCTGGGGTGGACGAAGCACCCCAGCTGGTAGGAACGCCAGAGCCCGCAAGGATTGGACCGACCCCTCTGCTACTCAGGACCGCTGGGGCCACTTCTCGGTGGCTTCCCGGTCTTGGAACCACCGTTGGGTGGGGAACAGGTCGTTCATGGATCATGGCGGCAGAAGCAGGTACGCATCCGTCTCGGGTTTCCTGAGAGGCATGGTGACATACACCGTTGTCTCACGTGGGGGTCCGGGGCTTTCACCGTTGGATTATGTGAAGAGGTAGCAGATGAACTATGAGCAGATCGAGACGTTCCTGTACTCCCTATGGGAAGACAGCCAGGAGGGCGCACCTCCTCCCACCTTCTTCATCACGGGACCCCCAGGCATCGGGAAGTCCACCGTGGCAGCCACCTTGGCAGAGAAGATGGGGCCGGAGGCGCTCCTGGAAGTGATCGATCTGACTTCAAGGCTCCCCGAGGATCTCGGAGGGCTCCCGTTCAGGGATGAGAAAAGGGATCAGGTTCGGTACTCCCCGCAGGACTGGATGCAGCGTATCTCGAAGCCCGGTGCTCGTGGTGTGCTTGTCCTGGATGATCTCCCGGCAGCCAGCCCATCCTTGTCGGCAGCCAGCCGCCAGTTGGCGCTGAGCCGCTCTATCAACGGTGTCGTCCTGTCCCCAGGGATCGTCGTGATCGTGACGGGAAACAGGCAGAAGGACAGGGCTGGTGCGGTGACGCTTCCCAGCCACTTCCGCAACGCCGTCTGTACCATCGAGATGGAGCCCCAGTTCAAGGGCTGGGTGGACTGGTTCCACAGCGTGGGCGGGAACCCTCTCATCCCCCGCTACCTGATGTGGAAGGTCGACCACTTCTCCATGCACCCCGATGACGCCGATACCAAGGGATCCTTCGCCACACCTCGGAGCTGGGCACTGCTGTCCCGGTGTATGGGGAGCGCGGAGAGAACCCAGGTGCTCCCGGAGATCACCTCCGGATTCGTGGGTGAGGGTGTCTCCATCTCGTTCCAGACCTTCATGGAACGGAACAACGAGCTGCCCCCCATCGTGGAGTTGCTCCGCAATCCTCAGGGGGTGCTCCCCAAGCCAGAAGAGGTGCTCAACACGGCAGATCGGATGATCGGTGCCGTGACGGGCTTGGGGCAGATGGCTGCTCTTCAGTGGAAGGCAGACAATGACCCTGTGCATCAGATGAACCTGCTGCTCTCCCTCCACTGGGTCACCAAGCACAACAAGGAATACGTGGCGTCCGGGTTGGATGCCTACCAGGTGACGGGCGGCTCTGCCCATCTGCTGGGGAAGGTGAGTGAGCACCTGCGTACACAGAGCCCTGATATCGATGAGATGCTCTCCGAGATGAAGCAGGATCTGGCGTGATCCAGGATCGGATCAGCAAGGCCCGTCTGAGGCTCTTGTACGGGGTTCCGTTTCTGGGGTCCCTGGTCTCCAGGATGAACATCCAGCTGGTGGATGACGCCCAGCGCGTTCCGACAGCCTGCGTCTACCCCAACGGGAGGCTTCTGTTCAACACGAAGTTTGCGGAGGGGTTGTCGGACCAGGGGTTGGCCTTCGTCCTGGCTCACGAGGTTCTTCATGTGGCCTTGGGCTACTGGTCTCGGCAAGGTCATAGGAAGGCACTTCTGATCAGCTCGGATGGTCATGTGGTTCCCGCATGGAACTGTGCTCACGACTATGCCATCAACCTGATCCTCAAGGAGTTCTCCAAGACGGCATCGGGGAAGTGGTTGGATGTCCCCGAGTTCTGCTTGCTGGATGAGAAGTTCACAGGATTGAATGCTGAGCGGATCTATGAGGACATCCTGGAGAACACCCCCGTGTTCGAGGGCATGTACGCGGACACGGGGACAGGCCCTCCCATGGGAGAGGCAGACCCCCATCAGAAGAAGTGGCAGCAGTACCTGCACAATGCTGCCGAAGACCACAAGCAGCGAGGGTCGGGCAGTCTGCCTGGCGAGCTGGATGTCTATGTGGACAACCTGATCCCCAAGGTATCCTGGGCAGAGAAGCTGGCTCAGTGGACAGGGGACAACTATGCAGGCATCTCCTACAACTACCGGAGACCGTCCCGTAGGCAGGGGTCTACGAACTGCATCCTTGCGGCTGCAGACCACGGAAATGCCCCCGATGTGACGATCCTGTGGGACACCTCAGGCTCGATGAGCCCCTATCTGGAGCTGGTGTGGGGCGAGCTGGAGGGGATCATCGCAGCTTTGCGGGCTCCTGTTCGGGTCATCCTGTGCGACACCGAGGTGGTGGGGGATTTCCCATCCCTCCGGGATGCCCATGACCTTGCGGGTGAGATCAAGGGCGGGGGAGGCTCCGACTTCAATCCTGCCTTCGAGCAGGTGCAGCGGAGTGACTCGGTGATTCTGGCGTTCACGGATGGGTACATCGGTGTGCCCTCTGCCAGTCCTCGGAACAATGTCCTGTGGGTTCTGACCCCAGGGGGAGTAGACCCCACGAATGGGAGATGGGGAGACATCCTCCGTTTGCCGGAAGCATGATCCCTCTCCCTCCCTACATGTATGGGCAGAAATCCGAGACCCCGAATACGTTGTCGGTGTCGGTGTCAGAATCGGCGTCCGCATCGCTGTCGGTGTCAAGGTCGGTGTCCGTGTTGGAGTGGTGGTCGTGGTCGGTGTCGGTGTCAAGGTCCGCGTATGAGTCCATATTCTGGAGAGGGCATTCTCGAACACGGCATGGCCTCCACGGTGGTCCTCCCCTGAGCCCTCTGGACTACCTCTGATGATCCCTCTCCCTCCGATTTTCTGGGATGGGTTTCCGCGTGTGGGTAACATCCTTGGCCCCAGTATGACGTGGGGGTCCATAACGGAAAGCTCCTACATAAACCGCTACATGTCTGGGGTGTATCTCCACAACTGGTTGTGGTATAACCCCCGCCAAACCAGCCTTTCCACAGTAGCGGCAAGGCGGGGCCCAGAGCGGAGCGTCTCTGAGCCCAGCTCCTGCCACTTCCAAAGTTCCTATGTGGGGGAGGGGCCTGGCCTGAGCCCCTTGGATTACCTGCGATGATCCTCCCCCCCTACTGGTATGGTCAGCCCTCCAAGACCCAAAACAGAGCCAGCTCTGAGTCACTGGCATCGGTGGATCCATGGCCATGGCCGTGGTCACGAGTGCAGTCTCGTGACGGATGGCTGCAGGGGTCGTTAGCAACGACTTTCTATGTGCGCTCCACAGCAGGATTTGGGCCTGCTGGTGGTTCTCCCCTGAGTCCTCTGGACTACCTGAAATGATCCTGCTCCCTGCCCACCAATAGGGTCAGCAGTCCACGACAGCGAACACCGTGTTCTCGTCTGTGGGGTCTTGGTCCCAACGGAGGATTCGGAATTCCTGCGCCTGGGGGCGGTGGGGGTCATCCTCAAAAGCGTCACGGAGACTCACTGCGAGGTCACTTGTGGCAGATGCACACGCAGGGCATGGTCCTAAAGGTGGGGGTTGCCCCCTGAGCCCCTTGGATTATCTGCGATGATGCTCCCCTCTTACAGGTGTGGCCAGAAATCCAAGGCTGGGAGCAGATCCTGGTCGACCATGGGGGCGCTGTTGAGGCCACGGGGGATATCCTCAGTGCATGGGAGGTGGGGTTCGACCGCAACATCCCGAGGGGGCTCACATCGCTGTCCCTATGCACATCGCTGTCCCTGTTCGAAAGTTCGACTGTGGGGCACGGTCCTGATGGTGGCCCTCCCCTAAGTCCTCTGGACTACCTCTGATGATCCTCCCTCCCCGGCTGTCCGGCCAGCAAAACAGTACCCTGAACCATGTCCGGTCGTGGTCATGGTCAGGATCCTCAGCAATATCCATGTCCGTGTCAGGGGCGGCACGTCGTGTGATGCTGTCAGTTTCCTGGTCCTGGATGGCGTGGGATGTGGTGGCGGAATCCGTATCCACGACGGTGTTTTCATCGCATGCCTGGGAGTCCGTAGCGGGCCATGGTCCCAAATGGGGGCCTGGCCTCTCCCCTCTGGACTATCTGCGATGATGAGCATCTTGGTGCCATCCCGTCTAGGTGGTTCACCCCATCAGAAGAGCAGCGTCTGTCAGCAGGAGGAGGGGGGCAGTTTCAGACACCGCACGATCCTTATATATCGAGGCAAGGGCGGTTTCAGACAGCGCAGGATCCTCATATATCGAAGCACCTGCGGCAGTCGCGGGTGGCCTCACTGCAGCTGGTCGGAGACAGCGGGGTTGCGGAACATTCAGGGGGCAGGCCTCCCCATCAAAGTCTACTTGCGGAAATCAGACATGTGGCGCAGTGGCTCCAAGCTGCAGGCTCTGGATTACCTGCGATGAAGGCATTCATCCACTCGCCCCCTTCAGACAGATCTCTGTCTTTCTGCGGGTCTCAGTTCCGTTCCTGTTCATGGGCAGACACCTCCAGTGCCCCCACGGAGCAGTCTCTACATGGGGGGGTGCGGAAGAAGCTCTATTTCGCCTCCTGCACACAGCATTCCATAGGGTCCTGGTGCCGGGTCGGTCTGGGGGTATCTATCCACTCGCACCCTACACAAGCAGGAGCACCGCTCACATCTCTGGACTACCTCCGATGAAGGCGCTTATCCACTCTCCCCCTCCTGCGTGCACAGCGTCAATGGGTTTGTTCCAGTGGTACTCATGCTCTTGGACACAAAACGCCTGCGTTCTTGCAGAGAAATCTCTACATGGGGGAAGAAATGTGCAGGATGTGGGAAACCCCCTGCACCACTCATCCTGCAC
>Ga0208904_1000063_pt1 | contig 95534 bp, 86 predicted proteins | sample AntAceMetag02UKB_FD_184774 | JGI IMG/M metagenome (GOLD analysis project Ga0208904, IMG submission 184774) | Saline lake microbial communities from Ace Lake, Antarctica - Antarctic Ace Lake Metagenome 02UKB (SPAdes) (version 2) | ecosystem: Environmental > Aquatic > Non-marine Saline and...
CTTAGACAGAAAAGTTCCGGCTCAAATATATTTTTCTAAATAATTTTTAAAAAAGTCGATTATTAATTAAAATTCATAACCCACCTTTTTAAACAGGTTTACCTGTCTAGACAAGGGGTACAGTTTATTTCCACTTGAGAGCCTATCAAATAGGACAAACCCTGAAAGATATTGCTGCTAAGCACTTAGGGGGAACAGCCATTGTTGTCATCTCGGGGCCATTGTATATAGACTTCACGATTCAAAAACTCGTAGGTAGGATATTAAAGAAACCGGTTGATATGGCCTATGACGAATACGAGGTTGTAGATGAACTGGGAGTAGTAGAGTTAATATTCAATGCTCCCCTGAGAGATGCAGAGTATCCGGACTATGAATACGAAATTGGAAGTATAAATTGGGACTATCATAAAAAATAAAAAGGGCTGAAAATTTGACCGTGGTTACGATTTGGTCGCTCACGAAAAAATACCGTCCTCATCTTGTAGATGGAATGAAAACCTATCACCGCGAAAGCAAAGTAGACACTAAATAATTGTTTAGCTTTGTTGGCCGAGATTCAATAGAAATTTATTGGAACTCGGCTTTTTTATTATTCAATTTTCAATTTCATAACATCCCCCTCATTAGCATTAACTTCTATTCGATCCCCATCCTTTAAAACCTTGCTGGCAAATTTAGTGCCAATAATGCAAGGTTTTTTCATTTCACGAGCAACAATAGCTGCGTGACTGGTGATACCACCAATATCGGTGACAAAGACAGAGGCTTTTTTCATGGCAGGCACTAAATCAGGAGTGGTTTGAATTGAGACTAAAATATCGCCTGGCTCAATTTTATCCATATCTTTGGGGCTATCCACTATTTTAACTGTACCCTCTACCCTACCCAAATAGGCTGCCGTACCATGAATACAGGTAATATCTTTTTTAATTTTAGGTATTTGGATTTTTGTTTTTATAAACTGTTTGGCTTTTTCACCTATAAGATGAGCAGCGCCTTTATTACGGATAATGACTACACATAAATTTTGCCTTTCTTTGATTTCTTTTCTTGAGGGGCCTTTTTTGCTTAAGAGCAAATTACTTATCTCTTCAGGAGAGCAGAAGCGCATTTCTTGAACACTTAACTCTATTCTCTTGGAAGCTTGACGTAATATTTTGTCTAAGGCAAAATATGCGTAAAGGAGCATATCGTAGCGGAAGGCTTTATTATAACTATAGTTTTGAGCGGCAGTAAATAGATGCTTTTCTGATTTGTCTAATTTTAATTCTTTTATATATTGAGTTTGTTTTTGTTTAAGGTGTTTTGGATCATCTTTAATTTCTTGTATCTTGGCTTGGATTTTTCCTTCATGAAGTACGTTTTTAATATCTTCTACATATTCTTCTAGGGTTTTGACTGGTCCAAGCTGGCCAAAGCTTAACCAACGATAAGCATCGTGGATTCTATCTATCTTTTTATAAACCTCTTTATACTTATTTTTTAATATATCTAGAATATCATCAGCTGCTTGATTTTTGAATATTTTTCTTAATCCTTGAGATTTATTAATATCTATTGCAAATTCTAGAATTTTTAAGCTTTCTTGAGCGACATAGCTTGGCTGGGTGGGACTGACGAGAATGCTAAAATATTCACTTAAAGTTTTCTTCAATTTATGTTCTTGGATTTTTTCTTGAATTACCTTTTTTAGTACATGCGTAAAAGTATTAAAATGTACATCGGGTACGGCAGCCACCATGCCAACATCACATAAATCATTGCCAATACTATATATTTTAGCTAGAGACTTAGCTAACTGCTGATTGGAATATTTCCCTAAATTAGCCTGATCTACTTTTTTGCTTTCTTGAAATAAACTTTTACCTATTTTTAAGGTGTGGTTAAGGAGTCTATCTTTAAAATGTATATCTTCTTGTGTCAGGTTGATAACCTTAATACCAAGATTTATAAAATTAGGGTGATCACAATACCAATCACATGCCATGTTTTTGTAGACAATAACGCTATTTTTAAAATAATCGGGTTTGGTGTACTTTAATTGTAATTTATGGTGGAAACCGCGATGAACTATCCCTAAAGTAAAGGGGGTGACGGATATTTCTTGGTGGACAAGTTTAAATTTAGGCATATAGTTCTAGGTGTTATTACATGATACAGTTTTTTAAAAATTCCTCTCGGTCTTCATTGTCTTGTTTATATGTATCATGGAGTGTTTTAATTTTGTCTATAATTTTTTCCGTTCTACAAATCTGAGAATCTGGATAATGATTGTCTATCATATATTGCTTAATTCTTTCTGCATCCCATTCCGAGAAATTAGCTGATTTCAAAGAATCTAGGTAATACTCATCGCCTTGATCATCTTTAGTAAAATTGTCGGGACTGTCGTCGACAATAAATTTTACACCTAAGTTATCGCAGGTCTTGATAACGTCAAAGAATGAATTTTCTGTTTTAACTAAATCACGATTTTTGGCTGGATAGACTCTGTCTCTCATGGTTACCCCTGGCTTATCTTTGGAGGTGGGTGCGGTTAAGCTGAAGTGAGGAAAATTCTTAGGGAAAAGCGTTGAGAAAAATCTTTGTAAATAAAAAGTTTTTGTCGCTTGCTCAGGAGTCAGTTCCTTATAATTGAAGGTAACTACTTTGTCGTGCTTGTGCTGAGAGTCGCTAAAAACTATACACTCCCCGCCTTGACCAATAAATTCCTCGCCATGTTTCTCTGCCATTTCAATGGCTGCTTGATCATCAAATTTATTATTTGGATCAATGCGTTGCTTAACCTCTGAAAATAGGGCTGTGTTTTTTGGTCCTAACTCGGGCATATGATTAAATTTGTTTAATTAATCTAACAATACCATGGGTGGCATCAACTTCTATAAGATCACCATCTTTTAAGGCTTGGGTGGCGTTAGTAGTACCAACTACACAAGGTATTTTTAATTCACGCGAAACTATGGCAGCATGACAAATTATACCACCTAGGTCAGTCACAATGGCAGCTGCTTTTTTAATAGCAGGCATGATGTCTGGGCTGGTAGCATAGGAGAGCAGGATGTTGCCTTGTTTCATCTTGGCCATATCATCTGGCGAATTAATAATTTTAACCAATCCCCTAACTTTACCCACGCAAGCACAATCACCTAGAATAGTGCTTGGCTTTTTGGTGGTTTGTTTAACAAATGAGAATTTTTTTAATAATTTACGAGCTTGATCACCTTCTTTGGTTATTCTCTGTTTTTCGGTGGAATATTGGATAGCATATTTTAATCTGGCATTAAGTGTATTTAAATTAGGGCCTTTGCCCTTAAGTAAGTCTTTAATTTCCCAAGGGTAGACTGATCTGGCTTGGTCAATAGACATATATTTTCTTCTGGCAATTTCTTTGAGTAATTTGTTTATAACATAACAGCTGTAATACATGGCGTCTTTGCGATAGGATTTAGAATAAACAAACTTTCTAGCAACGTTGAAAAGAATTTTGAGATCTTTATGGATATGAAAATCTTTTAAATATTTCTTCTGCAATTCCATTGTTTGCTGTTTTTGTTTTTTAATTTTATTAAATTCCTTTTGAGGAGAGATATTTTGCTTTAAAAGACTGGTTAAAGATTCTAGGAAATAATGCATATCCCAAGCAGGGCCAATATACATGTATGGTAGCCAGCGATAATCATTGTAGTGGTCATTAAATTTTTTCCACAAAGTATTATCAATTGCTGACCAATTACGAATAATTTCATCTTTATTACCTTCTTTTATAAGATTAACTAGTTTTTTGTTTTGTCTGATTTGACTTAAAAGATTTAAAAGAGAAATTGATTCTTTTTCAGCATAGGTGTCTTTTAGGGGGGTGGTTAAAATACTGAAAACATCGCCAACGGAAACATTGCTCTTTTTGGTTTTCTGCTTAAGATAATCAAGTAAATAATTGGAGAAAAGATTACTTTCAAAATCAACGAGAACTGCTGGCCAGCCGGCCAGCCAAGAATCATGGAAATATTCAAAAAACCATTCATCACTTATCTTAGCTAATTGGCTACCCGTAAGTTTACTTAAATTTAAACGAGAAATTTTCTTAGAATAATTAAAAAATAATTTGGATTTATCTAAAATTAAGTTATCAATTTCTATACCCCAATGAGGATTAGCAATGAGCTTCTCAAAGATGGCTCGAGTGCACTGACGTAGTACGGGAAGTTGATAGTTAAAGCGCAGGTCACCCTTTTCGTAGATACTCAAGTGCGATCCTGGGTGAACTTTTAATTTATGAGTATCTTTAAAATACTTGGCAACAAATTGGGTGTCAGCTAAAGAGAAGATATATATAGGGGTTCGGGGTACTCTTTCTAAAAGAAAGAAGTCTTTGTGTTTATCCATAATTATTTTTTTAATTTCTTAACTGTACCCTTGGTAGCATTAACTTCTACCAAATCACCGTCTTTAAAATTCTTGGTGGCGTTTTTAAGAGAAACTATGCAAGGTACGCCAAACTCGCGTGATACCACGGCAGCGTGGCAGGTTAGACCGCCAATCTCAGTAACAAAGGCGGCTGCTTTTTTCATAGGAGGTAATGAGTCAACGCTGGTTGCATGAGCGATCATGATATCTCCTTGGTTAACCTTATGGTTATCTTTAACGGTAGTCAATATCTTGGCTATTCCCTGCACTTTACCAATATTGGCACATACCCCCTTGTTCTCATTAGCACCTTGGACTAACTTAACGTAACTTTCAAGGTGTTTAAAAAGTTTTTTAGATTGACTAGGAGAAAAATTAATTCTTTTTTCCATTTTTTTATCAAATCCGTAAGCAACTACCTTGCCTCTTTTTTCAATGGTGGTTTGTGGATTGAGCTTGCCTTGGAGCGCTTGGATAATTTCATCTTCAAAAAGCATGCGTAGTTGCTTGACTGATAAATGTAGTCTTTTGGCCATTTCCTTGTACAGGGATCGCAAATAGTAACCGGACAGGCTGACGATGTATTCAGCTTCGTTTCTGGCATCAAGCGCTAAGCCAAAGTCAATAAATATTTGTAAATCTTTTTTGCTTATGTGATATTCTTTAACAATCTTGTCAATTTCTTGGTTGCGCAGTTGGGTGTGGTTTTTTAATTTGTTATATTCAGATTTTAAATCTTTTAACTTAGTAGTTAATAAGGAAAAGATTTCAGACTGGTAATGTTGGACATCCCAGGGGTCACCATAGGCGAAAATGGGCATAAAACCAAACTGGCTGGCCATCTTTTTGGATGCTTTTTGGCTGGTTTGTTTTTTATTCTTAACGGCAATTACTTCTTTGAGAATAGCTCTTTTTTCTTCAAGGGTGGTGGAAATCTTCTGGGGCTTGGTTAGAGCAAACAGAGTTTGGTGATATTTCTCTGAGTTTTTTTTGATACCAAGTTTTTTGGTTAAAACTCTTGCCATTTTATGTGTCCAATAATCTTCGGCTAGCCAGCCGAATTGATCATAGACTGTGGCACGCTGGCACCAATCACGATTTTCTTTATAAGCCAAAATAAGTTGCTGATTGGTTGCCGCCTGCGGATTCTTTAAACTAATTTTTGGTAAGTGTTTTTTTGCTTTTTGCTTGAAGGGATAAAAATTGGTTAATATTTTTTCTAAAGCCCGGGGGTCGTCTTGGTTAATTTGATCAATCCTTTTATATAAATTTTTAAAATATGATTTTAATATATAGGCATGCTCAAAGCCGTCGTCTAGTGTACAAACGACTAGGACACTCTTGCCAATTCCAAAAATCTGACGGAAATAGTCATTGGTGGGCTGTGCCATCCAACTTTCACTGTCAGCGGGCAATAAATCCCAGTGACCCATTTTGACTAATTTTTCTTTGTAATAATGTTGTCCAATCATATTTTTTTAACTGTGCCCTTATTGGCGTCAACTTCAACCATATCGCCATCTTTTAAAGATTCAGTGGCCATCTTGGTGCCAATGACACAGGGGATATTCATTTCGCGAGAGACTATGGCAGCATGGGAGGTAATTCCACCTTGATCAGTAACAATGGCGGCTGCTTTTTTCATGGCTGGCACAATATCTGGGTCTGTGGCGATAGAAACCAAGATATCACCCTTGTTCATTTTAGTCATATCTTTGGGCCTGATAACAATTTTGACTTTGCCCTTAGCTCTACCAATACAGCCGGTCTGCCCATTTATGATGTTACTCGTGCTTTTCTTTTTTTTCTCTAGTTGGCTAATAATTTTCTTGGCTTGTTTGCCAATAAAAATTTTATCATTATTTTTTTCAGTATAAAATACACATAATTTAGTCCTTTCTTTGAGTTCCTTTCGTGATATCATTTTACCTTTTAGAGACGACCCAACCTCTTGAACTAGCATAAATTTAACCTCCTTGACCGTTGTCTTTAATCTTTTAGCAATTTCTTCAAGGACTGGTTGCATGCGATACATGGCATAAATTTGAGCATAACGACGATAGATTTTGGTAACCATGAAAGATCCCCATGAATCAATGATAGTACGCCAGGGATTTTTTACTTTTAATTTCTTAATTAACTGCTTTCTTTTGTTGAGAGCATTATTAAATTCTCGTTGTTGTTTTTGTAGGCTTTTTTTAGGATCTATACCAGAACCAATAAAGCGGGCCATTTCCTTCAAGTAGTGTTCAAAGCTGGTAACACCCTCTTTGCCAATCCACATGAATTTAACATAAAAGTAGTTGTTATAGTATTTCTCTAATTTTTTTAGAATAACAGGATCTATCTTATCGCGTAGATCAGTCATTCTTTGCTCAAGAAAACTTTCGTATTCGGGAGTATGGACATTAAGTTCAAGTTTTAGGGTGGCTTCTTTTTTAAGCAGGTTAAAATAGCTGGCAAAGAGTCTTTTTTGTTTTTTGTTCTTGTAAATATCAATGGCGATTTTTAGGAAATCCTCTTCTTCTACTTGTATTAAAGATTTTTTAGTGGGCTGGGTTAAGATAACTAAATATTCATTGATCTTGTCTTCAGTTACATTAATTGATCTTAAATATTTTTTTAATCGTTCAGTAAGATTATTGTGAAACATATCAACACCAACTGGGATCCAGCACCATTGATAATATTTGGCATGAATTTGATGATGCTTGTTGTATAGATCCCAAAGCTGCTTATTGGTTAACTTGCTTAAGTGCTCTTGCGGCAGTTGGTTGGCAAAATTTCTTAATTTATCTGCTTCAACTATAATCTGCTTGTTAATTTTTGTGGCGAAGGTTGGGTTTTTAATAAACTTATTGGCAATATATTCACCTTCATCAAATGAATCTTGTTTTCCAAAATAGAACCAAAGATTATATCCTTTATAAACAGTTAACATTTTTTGATAATTCCTACCGGAGGGGTATTTAAACTGGTTTACGAAACAAGTAAGCCAAATTTGAGAGAAAAATAAATCACAGTCTGGAATTTGTTCTCCCAGCATCCATGGGTCTTTGTTATTTAAGTGTTTTAGTCGTGGCATATTTTTAATTTACTTTATTTTTCTAATAATTCCCTGATGGGTATCAACTTCAACGAGGTCTCCGTCTTTGAGACTTTTGGTGGCCACTTTGGTGCCGATGACGCAAGGGATATTTAATTCGCGGGAAACTATAGCGGCGTGGCAGGTAACTCCACCCTCGTCGGTAATAATGGCTTTAGCTTTTTTCATGGCAGGCAAAAATTCTGGGGAAGTCATGGCGGTTAGTAAAATTTCATCTTTTTTAAAAGTTTTAACCTCAGACTGATTTAAAATTGATTTAATTTTGCCTTGAACTTTATCACCCGGGCAAGCCGTCTGGCCCTTTATTTTTTGAATGTTTATATCTGCGTTTTCTAAATTGTCCAATTCTAGATTTCTTTGTGAAAAAAACTGCAAATAGTTGGTGGCAGGATAAATTTTATCATCAATGTATACAAAACCTTGAGCACGTTGCTCGAGTTCTTTTTTTGGTGGTAGTTTATTATATTGAATTAAATCATCAATTTCTTTTATGCTTAAGAGCTTGAGATATTCTTGGGGGCGTCCTTGGGCAGCAAGTCTGGGTCCTAGCCATTGCCTCATAAATAGATCGTTTTCTTTTATAAGGCCTTCGCTGTGTTTTCTGGCTTGCATGGCCAAATCAATGATTGGGTTAGCCTGTTTGCCACGTTTTTGTGTAAATTGATCTTGCCAAAGACCAGGCAGAAAAACTCCTAAGACATAATATGGATACATTGATATAAAGAGCTGCTTGATCTGACCAAGGTATGCTAACTCGTCGTCTATTTGATTAATCTTAACATTAATGGTTTTTCTAAAATTATCAACGTTCTTATTAAATTTAATAAACTTATCTTTATTAAATATAGAGTCATCTATTTTTTTGCTTACAATATCCTGAGTGAAATTATTGAAATCTTCTCGGTAACGTATCCATTCAAAGGTTCGGCCGGTATAGTGAATAATTTGATCTTTAAGCCCTGTGTGCCAAAGACTTGGCATAATATTGACAAAAACGTGGCGAACCATTTGATTTGACCAGAGATTAAAGTCACGAGTAAAGATGAGGAAGATTTTTTGTGTTTGGGGCATATTATTTCAATTTAGTAATAACCCCCTTATGGGCGTCAACTTCAACGTGGTCATTATCTTTAAACGCCTTGGTGGCAATTTTAGTACCAACAATACAAGGGGTGCCCATTTCCCGAGAAACGATAGCGGCATGGCAAGTAATTCCGCCTTCATCGGTAATAATGGCTTTACATTTTCTCATGGCTGGAACAAAATCGGGATGAGTGGTGACAGCCACCATAATGTCACCTTGTTTAACTTTACGTAGATCGTGCTTAGTGTAGATAACTTGAACTGGCCCATGGGTCTTCCCACGAGAACCAACAATACCGGTGATTGATTTTTCAGTGGTGGTCTGTTGTGGCTTTAATTCTTGTCTGAGTGTTTTTTCCATTGCTTTCCCTTGGAATATGTGGGTAATACCACCGTGTTTTCTTAATAGAACATATCCCTTGGTTCTTAACTTAAGAATGGATGGGGAAACAGGCAATTTAGTGGTGGTCAAAAATTCGATCATTTCCCTTTGAATTAGTTGAGTTATCTCCTTAATATCTAGGTGAGCTCGGCGAGCCATTTCATGATAGAGGGGTTGGATATTAAAACTCCCCTGTCGCCGGTGGTCATCTCTTTCATCTTTTATAAAAGCCATATCATGGGCCATAATTAATAGCTCTTTTTGCCTCTTGGTTGGTTTAAAATCTTTTAAGATTTTATTGAATTCTTTTTTTCTAAAGTCAAAACTGGAATGAATGGCTTTAAATTCTTGTTTCAACTGTTGAACATCTAATTTAAGTAGATTACTGAGTTCTTGGTTAAAATATTGCTTAGTCCACGGCTTGTCGTTAATATCATAGCAAGGTAGCCATTGGTATTTTCGAGTATGTACTTCTAGGAGTGTATTTAACTGTGGCTTACTGATCTTGTTTTGTTTAGCTTGCAAGGCAAGCCTGAGGAGATTTTGATGCTCGTGAACGACGGCATTTTTTCGTTCAGGTGAGAAAATGACATCAAATACTTCAGCAAGTTTGTCTTCTTGTTTGTTTTTAATGAGTAAGTTACGTAATTCTCTGTCAGCGGCTTCAGCGATGATAGGTTCAATGATAAAAGGAATCCAGATGGGGCCAACAAAAAAATTTAAATGTAATTTATCGAATCGTAAGAATAATTTTTTAAGTTCAGGCCATGTTTGCTTCTTTAAATCGCCAGTGGCTATTTTTTGAGCCCCATGAATATATTTGGCTTGTCTTTGCTTAACAATCTTCATATACCTACGGAAACTGACTAGATCCTTACAAACCACATTAAATATTTTGTTAACAAAAATTTGCCATTCGCTATTGTCATAATAGATGGCGTGATTCCCTCTTTCAGGAACAACCATGTTATTTTTTATGCTTTTGCCAAAATGGTTATAGAAGAAATCAGAATAGAAGACACGCATAACGATTTCAAAGCGCTGGGCACAGAATTTACGGGCAAAGTAGCGAATCCATTTAATTTTTTTACTTTTAGGCATATTACTTTATTTTTCTAATAACTCCCTTGGTCGCATCAACTTCAATTTTATCTCCATCCTTCAAAACCTGCGTAGCTGAAGTTACGCCAACCAGACAAGGAGTTTTAAGTTCGCGAGCAACGATGGCGGCGTGGCAGGTTAAGCCACCAGCTACAGAAATAAGGGCCTTGGCTTTTTTCATAGCAGGGACTAAATTAGGATTGGTGTTATGGGCTACTAAAATATTGCCTTCTCTCATTTTGCCCATTTCTTGCGGAATATTAATAATTTTAACAATGCCCTTAACTTTACCGGGGCAGGCACAAGTACCGGTTAATTCTTGGCTACTACTAACGGTTCTTTTCTCAAAGCTTATCTTCTTCAAAAAATCCTTGGCAGATTGTCCGGTATAGACATGGTCTTTTTTTGTGCCAATATATGCAATACAGAAATTGAGACGCTCGTTTAACTCATGGGCATCAAATTTATTCTTTAATAGAGCATCTGGAATTTCCCAATAATTCATGGCTCTAACTTGATCAAAAGAAAGTCCAAGTCGCTTGCCGGCTTCTTTAAAAAATGACTGATAGCAATACATGCCGTGATAAAGAGCCATTTTCCTATAATCCTTAATGCATATCATGCGCTGGCTCATTTTGATTAACTGTCTTTCTTTAATATTGAGTTTGAGTTTTTTAATCAGGAGAGATTGTTTTTGGGAATGCTTTTTTTGACTAACCTCTATTCCATCTAGAGTTCTAATTGGATTAGTACCTTCTCTAAGAAGTGCTTGCCAGCGACCGAGGAAATCTGTAAGGCTATACGGAGGGCCTTTGTACTGATAGGGCAAATAGGCATATTGCTTATAGTGCTTTAATATTTTACCATAGATGTTTTTATCAACATTTTTAAGTTCTTTCTCCAGCCAATCAAGATCGCTTTGGACAAATGTTTCTCTGACTTTTCTTCGGCGAGATATATTAATAGCAACCTTTAAAAAATCCCGTTCCTCTTTTTGTATAACGCTTATTTCACTGGGAGTAGATAGGTAAGTAAAAACTTCGGGGGTGGATAATTTTAAATTATTTTGCCTAATCTTATCTTGGACCATTTTAACAAGTGACTTAGTAACCCTCTCCTTATCGACATCAGCAATCCAGGTAACAGAGGGTCCAAGGCCGTGAGAAGCAGAATGGTATTTTAGAGTTTTTTTAAATATTTTAACTAATTGTTGATTAGTCAACTTGGTTAGATTTAATTTTTTTAAGTACCTAGAATCCTTGAAGAACAGAGTGGAGGTTGATTCTATTTTATCAATAACTTTTAGGGCCCAGGCTGGATTGGCTAACATTTTAGTAGCCATAAATTCTGATCCAGCATCTAACTCATGTCGCAGAAAGCACATTTGAGAGAAGTCACCTTTGAATAGGGTGAAATATTGAGTGATTTTATCGCCAAAACCAAGTTTGCCCCATCGACGGAGCATATATATCATGGGCGGACCCATCATAAATAGGACATTTTGTGGTATGTCTTCAACGGCGACCCAACTGTTTTTTTGTCTTTGCTTGCTTGGCATAAATTATATCTTCTTAACTATTCCCTTTTGCGCATCCACTTCTATTGTGTCGCCATCTTTAAAGACGCGAGTGGCAATTTTGGTACCAATAACACACGGGATATTGAGTTCACGAGAAACAATGGCTGCATGACAAGTAATACCTCCTTCATCGGTAACAATGGCTTTGGCTTTTTTCATGGCTGGTAAAAAATCAGGTACGGTCATGGTAGTTACTAATATATTACCCTGGTTAAAGCTGGCTACTTCATCGGCATTAAATATGGCCTGCACTTGTCCTTGAATCTTTCCTCCTTGGCAAGCGACTTGCCCTTTAGCTTCTGAGATATCGATTTTAATTTCTAAATCATCATATTGAAAGTTATTTTCTCTTAAAAATTCGGCAAAATCTTTATCCTCCATTAAATCTCCTTGAAAGAAAAGATAACCACGCAACCTGGCCTTAAGCCGTTCAAGATCAATTGTCGTGTTGCCTGACATCATCGCTTTTAGCTCTTCAAACCCCACCACTCTGACAAATTTCTTGTCTATATTATTCTGCTCCAGTAATATTTCAATTAAATTGCGCCAATAAGTGTCAATTATCTCAAATTTGCCTTCTGAAAAAACACGTGCTTGATACCACCTTTGGCACAATTCTTCTGCCACTTCGGGGTATAGTTTGAAAAACTCATCTCGCCATCTACTGGGTAGCATATTGGCGAAAACAACCCAGGGGAAAAATATTTTTAATAATCTAATTGATTCATCAAAGTTATCAATCATAGCCTGTAAGTTGCCCTGCTCTACTTTTTTAATCAAATTTACTACTTGGTCAGTAATAAGCTTAAATTGTTGCAAAGATTCCTTGGAAAAAATGGGGTCACTAAAGCCCTTCTTGGAAATATATTTTTTAACTTTTTCCATCTCATCAATATCTCGATATATTTCGACGGCTCGACCGTTAAATCTGGTAATTTGCTTATGAATACCCATGCCAAACTCTCGCTCAAAATCCTCAGACACTAAAATATGCCAAAGACCGACCATGCTTAAAGTGACATCCCGAGTAAAGTATAGTTCAATTTTTTGATTCATATATGCTAAATTAACTTTTTAACTAACCCCTGAGTAGCATCGACTGCTACCTTGTCACCATCTTTGAGGACTTGGGTGGCGATTTTAGTACCAATCACACAAGGAATATTGAGCTCACGAGAGACAATTGAAGCATGGCAGGTTAGACCACCTTCATCGGTGACAATGGCAGAGGCCTTTTTCATGGCAGCTACTATTTGTGGAGTGGTGGCTTGAGAAACCAAAATATCACCATGCTTCATTTTAGACATATTAGAAGCCATATTAACAATTTTAACGGTGCCTTTGGCTTTGCCAGGGCAAGCAGAGTCCCCTTGGAGTTGTTTAATTTTTCTGGCACCTGCGGTATTTTTTTCTTTGGTTACTTTTTTGTTATACCAGTCATGTGCTTCTTGTCCGGTTAAAATTGTAATGGTGCCATTGTCGTTGGGCAAACAGATATGAAACTTATATATCTCATTTAAATAATGAATATCAAGATTATACTTATTAAGAAGAGCTTTTTCAATTAGATCAAAAGGAGTGGATCTAACTTGATTAAGTGAAAGATGCAAGCGTCTACCTATTTCACGCAAAAACTTTTCTGCATGATAATATGACTTACTTTGATAGTCTTTTCTTCTGGGTTTTCCCCAGACTAATTTACCGGCTAAAAGTAAGATTTTTCGATTAAAAATATCTGGTTTTAATTCTTTGAGATATTTCTGCTTGAGTTGCTTGGTTTTATCTCGCTTGGCTTTAAGGTTTTTGAGTTTTTTACTTGGAGAAAGATTGTCCTTTAAATGGTTTTGTACGAACTCAAGGTAGTTGCTTTCATCAAAGGCAGGGCCAGCATAGGCATAATATACCCAGGCATATTTTTGAGTGTGTTTTTGTAGTTGTTTATAGAATACGGGGTATTGAATTTTTAAATTATGTATATCAATTTTTTTAAGATCCCTAATCAGCTTTTTATTGCTATATGATTTATCAATAAGCTTGAGTAATCCTTCTTCTTGCTCTGAGGCAAATGACTTGTGTAAAGGAGAAGTAAAAACTTCAAAGTATTTATGATAATCTTTTTTGGATGTATTTTTTTCTAAGAATTTTTTCAAATTCTTTTCAACAAATGAAAAGTCTTGAAAATCTAAGATAGGCAAAGCAACACCATAAGCGTATAAAGTGCTTTGTTTGTCACAAAAACTTCTAAGGATTGATATAAGCTGCTTGGGGGTGGATTTGGTTAAATCTTTGTTCCATATATTCTTATATGTCCAAGCATTAAACTCTTGGCCAATCTTTTCGGTTTTGTCAATGATATTTTCAATAAAGTCATTGTTTTTTTCAACCTTGCTTTTGAGTTGGTTGTAAGTATCAACCCAGGTTTTTAAATCAGTCAAATATTTCATATCTTTATCCCAAGCAACAGTAGCCATTAAGGGGCGCGATACTTTGAATATCTGGTGATACTTAAAAAAAGCGCTAACCCAAATCTGGTTGCGGAAAAATGGTGAATTAACATCACCGGCAACAACTTGCCATTTGTATTTCTTGTAGGACATGTGTTAAAGAGTGGTTATGGGTCGACTTTGGGTAATGTACAGTTTGCCTCCAACCTCAGCCCATTCAATATCACAGGGGAATTTATAGTGCTTCTCGATGTGGCCACATAGCTGAGCGAGCTCAATAATTTTTTTACCCATCAATTTTTGCTGCTCTTGTTTACTTTTTGGGACATTTATAGTTTTGGTAGCTTTACCCACTTTGGTAATCATTTTTTCTTGCTTGGCAATATTAATATCCATGATAGACCAATCACGCTTGTCAATAACATAAGAGTCGGGGGTAACCTGGCCCGAAACGATGGCCTCACCCAGCCCCCAGCCGGCCTCAATAATCATTTGATTTTTGTCTTGAGTGACCGGATGAACGGTAAAGGTAATACCGGAAACTTCAGACTGAATCATGGCCTGGATAACAACGGCTACTGATACATGTGACTTGAGCATTTTTTTTTCATGGCGATAGAAAATAGCGCGTGGAGTAAAAAGAGATGACCAGCATTTTTTGACATTGTTAATGAGTTCTTTTTCTGAAGTGTTTAAATATGTTTCCAGCTCCCCTGCCCAAGAGGCTGTGCTTGAATCTTCGGCAGTAGCTGAACTTCTAACAGCGACTAACGGTGTTTTTAATTTTTTAAACTCGCTGGTAATTTCTTGAGCTAAGTCCTCCGGGAATGCAGTTTTGTCAATCATGTCGCGAATAACATTCGAATACCTATCAACTGAATTGATATCTTGGTAATTGACATTAGCGAGTTGGGCGCTGATGTCTTGTTTTAAATCAGTTTCTTCTAAAAATCTATCAAAGGCATGCGAGGTGAATACAAAGCCAGGCGGGACTGGGATTTTGGCGTTTGTCATTTCACCGAGTGACGCCCCTTTACCCCCAGCTAAGAGTACATCTTTTTTGGTAATTTGCTTAAAAGTTCTAGTATATGACATGCGATTATTAATTAATTGATTATGTATATAATTTTAGCAAATTTAGGTCTAAAAGTGAAAAAACCCAGTTCATTGTGAACTGGGTTTTGAGCTATATTAATAGAGAGTTATTAAACATGTTAGTTACATGAGCCAGCAGATACAGCGTCTCCAGTGGCTTGTGCTGATAGAGCATTTTCACAGCCAGCAACATCATTATATTGACAGAAGTTCGTTTTAACAGTTTCTGCATCAATACCATTAAACTTGTACTTATTATTAACCATCCAAGTAGGACTGGCTCCTATGCCCAAAGATTCTGCAAGCTTTATACTTTCTGAATGTAACGCTTGCCCTTCACTTGAGTTAAAACAAGTTTTAACTTTTGGAAAATTAACTGCGCAAGATGAATAGTCTCCCTGAATATCTTTGTTCCTACACCAAATGTAGTCCATATAGTTAGTAGGGTAGTGCTTGATAGCACAAAGCTCTCTGATATTTTCATCAACTTCAGGCTGACCATGCAAAGAATTGAAAGTACCATCTGGGTTTTCTGAAGCAATGTAATTTATATGAAAATCCATATTATTGCCAAAGTTGTCTAAAACTTCTTCCATGGCGTCTAAGGCTTTTGTACCATAAGGACATTGGCTCATTACAAATACATCAAGTTGCTTGGCTACTTCCTCTCGACAAATAAGGTTGCCTGTGCAATCAGTGTCATCACAATCAGTAAGACCATTGCCTGTATCATCAGTATTGTTATCGCAAATTTCCTTTGTGGGGTTGTGAGTTGCACCAATTGCGAGTGTAAACATACCATTAACTTCTTTGAGATAGCGTTCAACTTGTGAAAAATTATCTGTATCTTTAACATCACTTTCTAAAAGAACTGCTGGGAGCTGAGTTAATTCATTTTCTTCATAAAATTTCTTGCCTTTCTTTGAAGTATAGTCTAATTCTTCAAATTCAATACCAGAAAAAGTATTTTTAAGTTGCTCTTGTAATTGAATTGTGTCACACTCTGGCTTGGTACAACGAGAGTCATTTACAATATATGCAGTAAACTTTTTATCTTGTGGTAAATCCTTACATTTCGCCGGCTTATCATCAGTAGCTTCACAAATCTTTCTTTGCAATCCAATTTCTGTACGCGGACCAGTATATAGCTCATCTGCCATGTAAAAAGTTGGGCTACCAGATGCTTGAACTTCATTTGATTTTAGAATGCTGGTGGAAAAGAGATTTTTGCCCTCGTCACCTTCGGCACAAGTTTTAATTGTGTTGTAATCAACTCCATTCTCATTGGAGCATGACTCAAAGCTTGATTTTAAATCTTGATAGTTCTTGTTTTGGCAACTTACATAATCCCAAAATTTATCTGAAAAATGCTCTTTAACACAAAGCTGGTAGATATTACCCTCAACTTCTGGCTCGCCGTGGAGAGATTGAAAAGTGCCGTCATTATTGTCAGTAGCAATATATTCAACATTAAAATTAACATAGTCAGTGAAATCTCCCATTATCTTATAGACTAAATCTTCGGCCTGGGAACCATAAGGACATTGGCTCATAACATACAAGTCAAAATTAATAGGATCTCCAGATACTTTCTTGATACAACCGGTAGTTACAAAGGCTAATAAAAGCAGAGATAAAATAACAATTTTTTTCATATTTATACAAGGTTAATTAATATATAGAGGTATTTAACATTTCTTTAGGTTAACATTTATGGTAAAAAATGGCAAATATAAGAGAGATGGGCTAAAAGCCATCTCTATATAGCTAAATTGATACTAATTATTGCCCTAAGATTCGAGGATTTTATGTAAATCAATGCCAATCATTTTTTCTGACTTTTCCAAGCCAAGCATAGATAGTACGGTGGGGGCAATATCAACTAAAGCGCCTTTTATTTTGGCGGTATGTAACTCTCGGTTTGTGTGAGGAGTAAATTTCCCCTTATATTCATCTTTGACAAGAATGGCAGGTACGGGAAAATTGCTGTGTTCTTTGTCAATTTGACCTGTTTCTACATTAATGACCTCTTCAACATTGCCGTGGTCGGCAGTAATTAATACTTGACCACCTTTTCTAAGCGCAGCTTCAGTAATCTCTGATAAACATTTGTCGGTTGCTTCAAGGGCTTGCTTGCAAGCCTCAAGATTGCCAGTATGGCCGACCATATCAGGGTTGGCAATATTGGCAACGATAAAATCAAATTCATTCTTACCTAAAACTGAAAGAATATTGTATTTAATATCTTCAACAGCCATGGCCGGTTGCTGATCATAGCTTTCGACTGCAGGAGAAGGAATAAGCAGATGCTCTTCTCCTGGATAAGGATCCTCTTTAAGCCCATTTAAGAAAAAAGTGACATGAGCATATTTTTCGGTTTCAGCAATATGGAATTGTTTTAGATTATTATCTGAAAGTATTTTAGCCAAAGGGTTATCAATAACAAGCTTGGGGAAAGCGACTTCAATGGGCAAACTCTTTTCATAAAGAGAAAAGCCAGTAAATAGTAAATTATTAATCTTTTTACCTCGATCAAAATATTTGAAAGAATCTGCAACAAAACTTTGAGTTAGCTGACGAGCGCGATCAGAACGGAAGTTGAAAAAAATTACGGCATCGTTGTCTTGAATTTTTCCAACTGGCTTGCCTTGGCGCAAAACAGCAACTGGTTTGAATTCTTCATCATATATCTTTTGGCTATATGAGCTTTGCAGGGTTTGAATGGGATTTTCACAATTAGCGGCGGCTTTGCCAGTCATAGCATCATATGACAATTTTACTCTATCCCAGTTGTTATTTCTGTCCATACCAAAATATCTGCCAGAAAGACTGGCTATTTGTCCACAGCCAAGTTTATTTATCTCTTGTTCAAGCTTTTCTAAAAACTCGACTCCCTTGTCGCGCTTGGTATCACGTCCATCAAGAAAAAGGTGAAGGAAGGTATTATTATTAAGTTTATTTTGGGTAGATAGCTCAAGTAAGGCTGAGAGATGATTGGAGTGAGAATGCACACCACCGTCGCCAAGAAGACCCACAAGATGTAAATTTGATTTGTTGTTCTTAACGTGATTAATGGCTTTAAGAAAAGCAGGGTTTTCAAAAAAAGCTCCGCTGGATATTTGTTTATTTATTTTGTCTAGGCTTTGGAGAAAAATTTGACCAGAGCCGATGGTCAAATGACCAACTTCAGAATTGCCCATTTTGCCCCAAGGCAAACCAACGGCGGGGCCAGAGGCCTGCAGCAAAGTAGCGGGATAATTTTGTAATAAATAATCCCAATATGGTAAATTGGCGCTGGTTATGGCGTTGCCGACAGTAGGGGCAGCGACTCCCCAACCGTCAAGGATAACCAGAAGAACTGGCTTAGAATTCATAAGTATGGTCGATGGGTTGTCCGTCGATAATTTGCTTGACCTTATTATCCATAATGGCATCGTATTCTTGAATGGAGCGCAAATATTGCTCAGACTTGATGTCGTCTTGCTTTTTTTCGAGTTCAATAACTTTCTGATTGCGCTGATAGAGAATATCGGTGATGGTCAGAATTACCTTTTCCTTGTTCTCTTCTGGAACTTGTTTTTCTTCCAAGTATTCTTCAATTGTTTTTTGGCTTGGATTGTCCATAAAAATATATGACCTTTATTTAATACAAATAATAGTATTGTTTTTGGTGGCCAGGCGGCCTAAATCAAGGCGGCTCTGATTTTCTCCATAAAGCGTATAGAGTTTCTGCCCCTTGATGATTTTATCGCCAAGGCGACAGTGCATGTGAATGCCAGCCAACTTTTCATGAGGAGCACCAAGATTGAAGCAAATTTCCACAATAGCTTTATTATCAATATGTTTAACTTTACCACTCTTTTTTGAATGAATTTCATAACGCAAAGCGCCTAAAGCAACGGCGTCTGCTTTAATTGTGCCCTTGCCACCTTGAGCACGGATAATTTCAGCCATTTTCTTGGCAGCAACACCAGCCTCAATTTGATGCCTGGCAATATTTGTACCCCGTCCTTTTGGACAAAAACCTTTAAGTTCTAAAAGTTGCCCTGCAAGATGAATGGCTTTTTCCTCAAGATCTTTTGGTCTAAGCTCGTGCCTTTGTAATACACGCAAGACATCCCTGGCTTCAAGGGCAGGGCCAACACCGGCGCCAACTGGCTGATCGGCCTTAGTGGTAACCACTTTAACCTTTATCTTAAACATTTTGCCAAGAGCGATAAATTTCTTGGCTATACTTTTGGCGGTTTTTAAACTGTGAACTTTGGCGGTTTCTCCGTAAGGTAAATCAATAATTAAGTAATCAACGCCCATGGCAACTTTCTTGGCCATAATGGAAACGATCATCTTATCATAGGTTTCTAAAGATAGGGGTTTTTCAACATGGATAATTTTGTCATCAGCCGGCGCCATATTGATTCCCCCTCCCCAGACAAGACAGGCGTGAGTTTTTTTAACTATTTTATTAATCTTATCGACGGAATGTTCAACAGGTGCTAAAACTTCCATGGTATCGGCTGTGCCAGCTGGAGAGGTGATAGCGCGTGATGAAGTTTTGGGGATGTAGAGACCGAGAGAGGCAATAATAGGGATAACAATCATGGTGGTGCGATTGCCAGGAATACCACCAATTGAATGTTTATCAACTACCTTTATTTTCATATTCATTTTGTCGCCACATTCAGCCATGGCGCGAGTCATATAATAGAGTTCTTTTAAGGGATATGGTTTTATAAAACCAGAAGCAACATAATAAGTGGTTTCGATTTTACCCAATTTACCGGTAGAAATATCGTGCATGATAGAAAAAATTTCATCATAACTTAAATCATGACCCAATAGCTTTTTATTAATAGCTTTAACTGATTCGGGCCGGGATTGTAAGATAACTTCAACAATATCCTGATCATCAATTGATTTTTTTTGCCAAACTTCTTTAAAAAGACCAACTTGGCCAAAGTTAACTTTACTGTTGGTATATTGGACTATGGCGGTAATTGATTTTTTACGACTCCATTTCAGAAGGACTCGGTCGCCTGGCATAATACCCTGACTGTCAGCTTCCTTTTCGCGCAAAACTATGATGGGATCACCACCAGAAGAAAAGTCTAATTTTTTTGATTTATAAAAAATTTTCATAAAATACTATTTAAAACAAGTGATATACACAATCCGAAAATAAATCCACTTATAATCTCAAAATATGTATGTCCACTAATATCCAATAATCTACCATCTTTAAAAACTCGCTTAACACCTTTAATACCACTTTTGACCCATGATTGCTGTTCTATTTCCTGTTTTTCTCTATCTTCTAAGAGATTGTAGATAAAAAGAAGCATAACAGTAAAACAAAAACTAAAAATTGAGCTAAGGCCATAATCACACCAAATGAGATATAGAACGCCTGTCAATACAGCGGTGTGTGTACTGGGAGCACCACCAGCCCATTGATAAACCCAAGTGGCTGTACGTAGCTTTTTCTTTCGTCGATTGGCTAATAATCTAACAATGAATTTCAATGATTGACTCAAAAACCAAATAATAACAGGAAATAGAATAAACTTCATAAATAGTTAGACTAAACTGATAATCATTTTATGACCAATATTTTAATGCTTGCTGTAGCTCTTTATGCTGGGTGGCATATTTTGAGAAATTTTCTTGCTGGCTGACTGCTTCAACTGCTTGCTGACAGGCTTTAGCACCGGCAATTGGTCCGTCAGGGTGACCATGAAGTCCCCCGCCGAAGTTTATAACAATATTTGGACCTAGAATTTTAACTAGATCAGGTACGAGTCCTGGATGCAAGCCGCCTGAAGCAATAGGTAAAGTGGGCTTAATTTTTCCCCAAGGAGTAGTCACGGCTTCGTTAATGGCATCAACTGTTTCCTTATCGCCTTCCATTTTACCGACTACGGTGCCGGTATGTAGTTGATCAATGCCACATAACCTGGCAAGCTTGGCTAAGAGGAGCATGGTCATGCCGTGGCGTGGATTTTTAGTAAACATGGAATGACCAGCGCGATGACCGTGTATGATCAAACCTAAATTTTGATTTCTTAAAAATTGTACGTTATCTAAGCCACAAACCACCAGGTCAATCATAACTATTTTGCCACCATGCTTTTTAACTAATTTAGCACGCTTGAGCATGATATCAGCTGGACCAGTCACGTTGAAGACGTGTACTTTTTTGTGTCCGGTAACTTTTTGCGCTTGTTTTTTTAGTTTTAAAACTTGCTTAACACGATCTTCAAATTTATTGAATTTCATGTCGGTCAAATTTTCATCGTCCTTAACTAGATCAATGCCATTTGCCCAAATGTCATAGGTTAGTTGGGCGTGCTGTTTGGAGGAAAGCCCGAGCTTTGGCTTAATGATTGAGCCAATGATGGGCCTCTCCTTTATATCTAAGTAATTTCTGATGCCAACAATGCCAAAGGCGGGTCCTTGGAAAGAATTTAGATATTTGTCCGGGAAATGAATATCTAGAAGTCTTAAATTACTAATAATTTTCATGGAGAAAACATTGCCAGCTAAAGCGGAGAGAAGCTGAGTAATATTACCTAACTCAAAAAGATCTAGGGGATAGGCAATATGAGCAATTTTTTTATGATAATCAAGTTTAAAAATCTTTGGACCAAGGCGGCTAATTGTTTTTTTATCTAAAGTAGTTAGCTTAGTCCAAGTACCAATAGATGATTCCTGGGCAACTTTAACCGAAGCGGTTTTTAAACCCAAAGGACTTTCAATGTGATAGATAGCAACAAGATGATCCTTCAAAGAGGGTTTAGTATTGAGTTTTAAATAAGGTGATTTCATGATTAAAGCCAATTATATTGTTTTTTAAACTTATTAATCTCACTTGGTTTAATAATTCCAAATTCAGTTATATAGCCTGTTATAAATTTGGCAGGAATTCTACCAAAAGCATAGTTTATTATCTTCAAGCCCTTAGGGGCTTTTGGCCAAATTTCTTTTTCATCCCTGATTTCTATTTTCATTTTCTTATCATGTGTACTTTTAAGCAGAGATCCGCACAGATAAAAAGGAATCTTTGATGTATGGGCTGCTAGAGCTATGCCAAAACTACCAATCTTATTCAAAGCCGATCCATCGGGTAAAATAACATCAAAACCTAAGAACACTTTGTTGATTTTAATATTATCTCCCGAAATATCTGAGACCAAAAATGGAGCGGCTGAATCAACAACCATGGTATTATTAATTTTATGTTTGGCCAAATTAGTTGAAGTAGTCCTACCTTGGAATAGGGGTCGAGTTTCATCATTGTATACATGAAATTTCTTTTTATCTCTTTTGGCTTGGATCAAAATATTTTCTACAGTACGTGAATGACAGTGAGTAAAGATGTTTTCTTTACTTTTTATTAGGCTCCCACCATGGGCGGTGATTTTTTGCCCATTACCATGTAGTAAGGCGGAAAAATCCTGTACGTACTGGCGGGTTAATTTTTTTAAATCATTAACTTGAATAAGAGTAGCCTTGATTTTGGTGCTCTGTTTAAGTTCTGCATTCAAATATTTAAAAGCATTAACAGTCAGTGGCTCATTGGGTCTTGCTTGAGCTAGACTCTCCCCTACTCTTTTAGCTTCAGCTAAATACTTTTTGGTATCTTTCGTTTTGAAATTAATCAAATAATCTTGCCAAGCAGAAAGACTGGCACGACAAATGTTACTGGCGCCTTGAATTTTAATGGATTGAATATCTTTAATTGTTTGATTTAAGTTGGCCATAATAAAAACAAGAAAAATTATATTTCTTGTACATTTAAATTCGTAATGTTTTTAAAATCACGCACATTGCGTGTTATAAGAGTACTACTTGTGAAAAGAGCCGTAGCAGCGATTACACTATCTGCTGTTTTGGTCCCATACATCTGACGAAGGAGTCCGGCCGTGCGTGCAATTCTTGAGTCAAGTGGAATAATAGCAACTGTTTCAAGCAGTTTTTCTATTTCCATTGATTCCCATGGGGTGAGACCATGAAAACCGAAAAGCTCAACCTCGGTTATTGTGGATATATATAACGGAGCGTTCTTAACTAAAATACCACCTAAAACAGAAACGACCGCTGGGTCGTCTTTTAAATAATAGATAATCGCATTGGTGTCTAGGGTGTGCACGGGTTTAAAAGTAGAACTAATTACGATCCCATTCTTTTCTCATTTTGCCAAGCTCTTGTGCGGGATCAGGCTTGTGGTTCTTCCACATTCCTTTAATATGTTGCCATATTAAAAGACGCTCCTTATTTAGAAGAAGTGGGTAGACATTTCTTATTTTTTGATTTTTTATACTGGTCTGGGTTTGCATATACTTAAATTATATCAATTGGCTTGAGAAAGTCAACAACAAATATACAAATTTGTATAAACAAAGCTTTAAATTATAACCCTATTTTTCTTCATTATCAAAATAACTGGAATACCAATTACAAGAGCACTAATGCCAATAATAGTTAAGGCATTTATTAAGGTGTACACATCAGCCACCCATCCAAAAATTGGGACAATTAACGCATATATTAAACGGCCAGACATACTTTGGGCTGAAAGTATGGTGGCGCGTATGTCTGAATTGGCGAGCTTGTTGATATAGTCGGTAATAACAACCTTGGAAAAGCCACGCACAAACTGGTGTAAAAAGGCAAAAGAAAAACTGAAAAGTAAAACAAAATTACTCATAAGAAGATAACTGGCACTAACTAAAAAAATGAGCATAACAAGCGAATATTTTTCACCCAATTTTTGTTCAAGTGCATGAGCATATTTTGAGCTCAAGGCAGCTACTACCTGAAAAGAAGCAAAGATAATACCAAAATACATAATATCAACGCCTGAAATTAAAAAATATGGCTGATAGAACCAGAGGACTGATTGATTGAAGCTAAAAATAATACCAGAGTAGATAATGAGCCATTTCAATTTCTTATTTTTCAACATGGAATATTTTATGATAAATATCAATTCTTTAACATATCCTTTTTTTAAAATGGGTTTATGTCTTGCGGGCTCTTTCAAGCTCAATGCAATAAAGATGGCAATAATGATAAAGGGGATCATGACCCAAAAGGTAAGGCGATAGCTAACCTGGCCCAAAAAGCCGCCAATGACATGGGCGACGGCCATGGCAATAAGACTATAGAAAAGAACATTACCCCAAATTTTTTTATACTTTTTTTCTTGTTTCAAGCTTTTCAAGGTGTCAAAAATGAAGGCAGAGTCACTACCGGATATAAAAGAAATACTCAAGGCCCAGAAAGCCTCTGCTAGCAAAAAATGAGAGAAACTATAACCCTCAGCATAGACTATGGTGGCGCCAAGGATCATAAGGGATCCAATAACTAAGCTTTTTTTGCGTCCAACAACATCGGCAAAATATCCGGTGGGTATCTCAAGCAATACAACCAGAATGGCAAAAATTGATTGGAGAACCATAATTTGTGTGAGGCTCAAGCCGTTATCCTGCCAGAACAAAACAATAATTGGAGCAAAAAAAGACAAACTTGCCAGAATTTGAAACAAGTAGAATTTAAAAATGTTACTATTTAATTTAGTTTTAGATAACTGAGTCATTCAGTTTTATAACATAAATTGATCACCAAGCTCTGGTATATGAATTTTATCTATATGCTCTTTAGCTAATTTACTCGCCAAAGTATTAATACCTTTTTCTTCCCCATGAACAAAGAAGAGTTTTTTTAAGGGGGACGCATGACGAATAAATTCAATTAAATCTTTTTGATCAGCATGAGCACTCAGAGAATTCAAAATAACAATATCTGATTTAACTTGAATTTTTTGATTCAAAATATTGACTTGCTTGGCTCCTTCAACTAATCTGCGTCCCAAGGTGTGTTCAGCCATAAAACCAACAATAATGACGGTGTTTCTTGAGTCTCCCAGGTTGTTTCTCAGGTGGTGGCGAATGCGACCGAACTCACACATGCCAGAAGCTGAGATTATAATACAAGGGTCTTGGATAGTATTTAATTTTTTAGAATCTTCAGCTGATTCTATCATTCGTAATTTGGAAAATATAAAGGGATCTTTGTTTTTAGATAAAAATGCCTCCCTGGTCTCTTTATCAACTAGATCAGGATAATCAGTAAAAACCTCTGATACCTTAACGGTTAACGGGCTATCAATATATACAAAATGATTTGGAATCCTCTTGGTATTAATTAACTCATGAATTATATAGATTAACTCTTGAGCTCGCTCAAGAGCAAAAGAAGGGATAATTACCTTGCCTCCCCTATCATATGCTTTATTGATAGCATCAGCTAAAGACTTATATGAAGTCATGGCATCATCGTGTAAACGATCACCATAGGTGCTTTCTGATATAAGATAATCAACATCAGTGATTTGTCCTGGATCGCGTAAAATAGGCAGAAATTTTCTACCCAAATCTCCGGTAAAACCAAGTTTTTTCTTATTACCATTTTCTTCTAATTCCAAAGTAACTAAAGCAGAACCCAAAACATGGCCGGCGTCTTGCAAATAGGCACGCACACCAGGCATTACCTGAAACCACTCATTATATTTCTTTCCCTCAAGGGCCGCTACAGCTGGAGCCACATCATCTGGAGTATAGATTGCTTCCAGCTTTTGACCTGATTTTCTGTTTAAATACTGTATATCATAAACTTGAATACGGGCAGAATCTTCAAGCATGACGGCTACCAGAGATTTAGTGGCATGGGTACAATAAATTTTACCTTTAAACCCTTGTTTAACAAGATTGGGAATATTACCACAATGGTCAATATGTGCGTGACTTAAAACACAAACATCAATACTTTTGGGGTCAAAAGGGAAATTTCTATTGACGCGCTCGGTGTCAGCACGCCGTCCCTGGTAGAAACCACATTCGAGAAGTATTTTCTTATCATTAACGGTAATAACATGTTGGGAGCCGGTAACGGTTTTACAGGCTCCATGAAATTGAATATGCATAGTTGTTTATTAGTTTTTGTTATCTTAATTTTACCAATTATGTGCTAATTGAGCAAAAAATAAAAGTACACACGCTGACAAACGGGTGTACTTTTTTCTCCATTTTAAAAATTTTACGATTTTAACCTTCTTCATTTTTATATTAACTCCACAGGACAAAGCGTGGTGGCAGCCTCTTTAAGATTAGAGAAAGTGTCGTCCCCAATTGCTGCATTTATTAACGCTCCCCGGGCAGTAGCTTCAAAAGCTATTGGCCCATCCAAAGCACTAATAAATAATCGAATTTCATCATTAACATCGCGATGGATAAACTTTTTGAAACATTGCTGAAAATACTTTGACCGACAAATACCTCCAGTCAAAATAATTTTTTTAATGGGCTGTCCATTAATAACCTCTATCACCATATCTCCAACATGTGAAGACAATATCAAGGCGATTGACTGTTGCACGCTAGCAATTTTATTGCCCAATGGCAATTGAGCAAAATCAGACGGGTAGTATACTCGGTCATTTTCCTGCGTAATGATGATATTTTTTTGATTACAACTACTAAGAGCAAGTTTGTTCATCTCTGGATGATCCATGCTAGTGCACCATGATTTCTTAAAATCATAATCATACCATGACCCACAGTGATGCATCATGATGAGTGATAATTTCTTCTGGTAATACTCAAAACTAAGAGACTTACCTGCGAGTGCCATTGTTGGCTCGCATATCCGATTCACCGTACCACTAGTACCGGCAGACACTATGATGCTTGACTCATCATATAACCCGCACCCTACGGCGGCGCCATGGTTATCTCCCAAGGGGGAATATATCTCCCATCCTTCTAGAATTCCTCTGATTACTCGCCATGCTGGATCGTTTCCCTGACCGGTGATATTATCAACAAACTCCCCACTTTGTATTACAGATGGAAACCAAATATAATTAATACCGACTTTATTGAGAAGGGTCTTGGCTAATGTTTTTGTTTTTTGATCCAACAATCCATTACTTAATCCATCTGACGTACTCAATGAATCGGTATCGGTTAACTTACCGCCGATCCAATCGCCGGTGGTCATGACTTTATAAACCCTATTCTTGAGAGATGGACATTGATTCAAAACCCACATTAACTTAACTATAATAAATCGATTTTCTATGGGTCCCACAATTTTTTCCGCACCCAACTCTTTGATGATTTTAATTTCCTTGATCTCTGGCTTGCCAAATTTAAACCGCCAGCTTAAAGCTGGAATCACTGGCTGTTTATACTGATCGAGTAGGACCATATCGTGCTGACGAACGGAGAATGACATCGACCCTCCATAAGAAAAATCCCATCCTCTATCATGGAGCTTAAAGAGGGCCTCAAGAATCATTTTGGGCACTTCAGACAAATCATGCGCTGATTCATTCTTCCAACTGGTAGAACCTCGCATGGGAATTGACGCTAAGTCAAATTCACCTGACTGGCTCATAACGAAGAGCTTAAGTGCACTAGTACTTAAATCACCACCTGAGTGTCTTGCAATTTTTTTTGTCATTATCAATTTCTCCTTTTATAATGAAAGTTAATTTTAAATATTTATTGGTTTATTTTTATTACATTACTTTATTTTAGCCAGATTAATCCCCAACTGTCAAATACAGCTGCTTGCCAATCCTAAGTATTTTTGATATAATTTTTTTAGATGATAATGAAGGCTTGATGTCATCTATTTTTTAACATTACGCGCTCATAGCTCAGCTGGTAGAGCAGCTCCCTTTTAAGGAGAAGGTCCTAGGTTCGAATCCTAGTGGGCGTACCACAAAAAACATCTCGAGTAGAGGTGTTTTTTGGTTAAAGGGGATCTGCTAGTAGCTCCGTCTGGCGCGCCACAGGTATTTTAGTGTTTTTTGATTCAAGCCCAAAGGTGCTGTATAATAACAGTGAAAGGTCGTGATTTAAATTATTAATCTTAAAATTATAATTTTATGAAAAAATTAGGTTTTATTTTAATCTTAATGCTTTTGGTAGTCGGAGTTACGGTCACGGCCAATGCAGCTAGTAAGGCTCCGGGTAAAGGAGGTAGTGATAAATGTACCACCATTCAAAGTGGTGAACTTTTAGCCTCTGATGGAACTGTAATCGAACTTGGCTTTGATGCTTGGGGATATAATTATCAAGGCCGTATGTTTAAAGGTGGTTATTGCGACGCTTATCGCGATGCAGCCTGGTGCCAAGAATGGACTGAGGATAAATTGGCCATGAAATGGAATGACGCTTGGTTATCAAATAAGGATTGTGACGGGGATGGTTTTCTTGATCGCCATTATGGCCATGATTCATATATTGGATCTGGCGCTTGGCTGACAAATCATCAATCAGGCGAATATGAAGAAGAAGGTGAAACATGTAAGTGGAATTACTTTGTCAAAATTGTGGCCGCTCCAGCTGACGCTTATGTTGAAGATGGTTATTGGCATACAGCAGAAGGTGCAGAAATTGGAGAGGTTATTTGGGGAGCTTTTGCTATTATTCAGGAAGTAGAAAATGATCCTTGCGCTGGAGCTCATGGCATGCAATATGTTTCTCCTGATAGGGCGGGGCTAGGTAATTGGTAAAAAGGGATATATTAATAAGACCCACTCAAACAATTGAGTGGGTCTTTGACTACTTAAAAATGGCGTTAATAAATCGTTTATGACACTGTAGGCATATAGATATATTCCTCACTTTTAGCAATTCTGGTTCTAACAGCGTCCACGACCCCATAAAAATTATTAAACCCCCTATTTTAGGGGGTTTTGAAGTTGAGTAAAAGTACCTACAAGCTGGTGTGTCCTAGTTCACTTTATTTCTAGGCTTTTCCAAAATAAAAGACTGCAGATTCTCTATAAGAATACCTTGTTGTTTTTCTATTGCCTCTTTGGTCTTTACTGCAATCGATGGATATAATATTACGTTTTTGGTTTTCATTAGCTTATTTTTATGTTCGCTTGGAATTGTGTCAAAATACGTTTGTATAAAGCAGAATCTATTTTCATTAAGATTCTTAATTAAGTTATCAAAATCAAAAACATCCGTATGGCTTATGGAAATTATTACTGAATTTTCTTTAATATTATTTAAGACAACCCCATTCATGATCGAATTTGTTGTTTTATCATCAGGAATAAACAATCCTATAATATCACTTTCCTTGCACAAATCATTAAGCTTACGAAATTGGATGCCTCCTTGCTCTAGATTTTCTTTTTTTGATTTGGAAAAATGTTTGACATTCATTCCTAAGCCCAGTGCAAGTTCAGCAACTCTTTTACCAATCCTGCCTAAACCAATAATGCCAAAGGTTTTGTTTTTTAATTCCCAGCCAAGATATTGGTCAACCCCAAAATTATTCTTTTTAACATTGGCTCGCGCATTTTCTAGCTCTCTTGCACAGGAAAGCAAGGTAGCAAAAACAAATTCTGCAATACTATTATCACAATATCCCGCTGTGTTTGTCACAACAATATTTTTTGAAGCTGCATAATCAACATCAATTTTGCTAACTGAGATTGAATCAGTTCCTATATATTTTAAATTTAGAGCGAGGTCAATTATTTTTTTATTAATCTTAGTTAAGTATTTTATCAAAAGAACATCTGCATCTTTGACCTCTTTATATAAACTCTGTTTATTAGAACTGCTTACAAAAACCAAAAAAATTGATAGGGATTTTAATCTATCAAGAACATCATTTTTTAACGACTTTTTAGTGTAATCGATAAGGACAATTTTATTCACTTTCATTGGGTTACTGGCATTTAGTTGATGATTTAATTTTAGCTAAATTATGGGAAAGATGCAAAATTGTCAGGATCTACATTGTTTTTTGTATTGCATAATTAATAAAGAAATTATGACACTGTAGGCATATAGATATATTCCTGACTTTCCTGGATTCTAGTTCTAACAGAGTCCACGACCCAGTAAAAAAGCATCCTCGCGAGAGGGTGTTTTTTTGGTTAAAAGGGATCTGCTCGCAGCTCAAAAAAATTGCCTAAACTTAATTTTTTATTTATACTTAAATGTATATATAATAATTAATTATCAATAATAAAAGTATGAAAAAATTTATTTTTATGGCCTTATGCATAATTTTGCCATTCAACAATATATCAGCTAATAACGAGGTTACATTAGAAATTATTACTCCCAAAGAGGGGCAGTATCTTGCCGTAAACGACTCTATTACTTTTAGTTGGGTGCAAACAGGCTTAGATAAGCTAATGCTAGAAGCACAAATTTGTTGGCATGATGATATGCAGAGCTTATCCGCAGTAAAGGAAATACATTGTGCTGGAAATTCGGATATTACAAATGGGCTTATTGATGTCGACACTAATGCAAGCAATAATTCATTTGAATGGCAACTCCCCAAAATGTTTAAGTCTGGTTTATATAAAATATGGGCTAAAGGTTATGCTAATACTGGGACAAGCGATTCTGTTTATTTGGAAGATAAGATGAATCAATATGTAATAATAGATAAGGGAGACCAGAATTTTAGTTTAATTAATTCTACTAGTTTAAATAACATCAGTCAGAACAAGGTGATTGTTGATATTGGCACTAACAAGCTTTATGCAAATGCGTCAAGATATTTTGTTAGATGGAAAACTCCATGTAACGGCCAATACGCTAATGTCTGGCTGGTAGCAGAGGTTTTACAAGATGGAACCGAGATAGTTATTCCTATGACTTTTTATGAATGGCATTATGAAACGAATAAATTAAATTTAGATGTGTTCAATAATAAGAATATATATTATGGATTAATTCCCGGTTCTGGAAGTACAGACAAAACTCAGCACCATCAATTACCTAGTGATCCCAGTTCGGGTAAGTTTAATTTTGCACAAATTTTAATTAAAAGATCACCTGCGGGTGAATATTATACCGAACGAGTGTCTAGCAACTTATATACAAAAGGAAAAGAGCATTATAAGATAAGGGTTGATGTTCATGGTAACAATTGTTCAGCTACAGGATTAAGTAGATATATTTATCCTACTGCTGTTCTAGATGAACCTATACCATCGCTACCTTTGGATAATGTTGTTAATGATTCCCCTGAGACAACCACTATCAGTGATAATAACAACACTTCGCCTAAACTAGTTGCAAAAAAAGCAACAATTGATAAAACATTGAGTAATAGGCTCAAAGGCAAACTCCTCCTCCAAGTCCAAAACCGTGGCCGTATTTGGTATGTAAATCCAGGTGACGCCAGGCGACATGAGGTAACATTCGCCAATGCTTTACCTTTATTCGAAAAGTTATCATTGGGTATTACTGATGCTGATTTAGATAAAATTCCAATGCACAATGATAATTGGACATCATCGATTGGTGATAGATTAAAAGGTAAAATACTCTTACAAGTACAAGATAGAGGAAGAATTTGGTACGTAGATTTCAATGGTAAAAAATGGGAAGTAACATGGAAAAATTTAATGACGTTGTTTGAAAGTTTGGCTTTGGGTATCACTGATAGTGATTTGGATAAGATACAGATGGAGGGATTATAATTAAGAAATAATAGGATATTTTTTAATTAATAAAGAAATTATGACACTGTAGGCATATAGATATATTCCTGACTTTCCTGGATTCTAGTTCTAACAGAGTCCACGACCCAGTACCAAAAACCCCGACAAATGTCGGGGTTTTTATATTATATACCGAATAGCTACACTCTTTCTAGAGTACTGCGTCCTTGGCAGCTTTAGCAACACGGAACTTAACTACAGTCTTAGCAGGGATCTGGATGGTTTCACCAGTAGCTGGATTTCTACCTTCGCGAGCTTTTCTGTCTACCTTAACTAATTTCCCAAGTCCAGGAAGAATGAATTCGCCGCTGTTTACAACTTCGCTATAAGCTAGCTCAGTTAGATTCTCCATGAAAGAGATGATATCTTTCTTACTCATGTCGTTTTTCTCGGCAAGTGCCTGCATGAGTTGAGATTTTGTCAATTTGGCCATATTTTTTTTCATGTTAATTTATAAGCCGTTTATTAATAATATTTTAAAGATTATCTCATTTTTCTTCGAATGAAGGCCGGGATTTCCAGGTCTTCTCCACTGTCATCAAAATTCTCTTCTTCCTCTTTGCTTTTAACTGTAATTTTACTTTTTTTCCTGGCAGTGCTTTTGGTGTCTTGAGGTGTTTCAGCTTGACCATCGTATGGAGCGTCTTTACCAACCTGAGGCATATATGCGGGACCGGATTTTACGCTTTGTGAAAAAGCATTTAAGCCGTCAAACTTGGAATCTCTTTTTTTGGTTTCTTCACCAAAGCCGGTAGCAATAACAGTCACCGAAACTTCATCTTTAGCAGCTTCATTAACGGTGGATCCAAAAATGATTTTAGCTCCAGTATCAACAGATGCAGTAATTAATCTAGCAGCTTCATTAACTTCATTCATACTTAGATCTTTGGGACCGGAAATTGTAAAGAGTACTCCTTTTGCGCCTTCAATGGATAATTCAAGCAAAGGTGAATCAATAGCGATTTTAGCAGCGTCAACTGCTCTGTTTTCACCACTGGCGCGTCCCATGCCCATTAGGGCTGAACCTGAATCTTTCATAACAGCCTTTACATCAGCAAAGTCAACGTTGATCAATCCTGGCTGAGTAATTAATTCTGAAATTCCCTGCACACCTTGAGATAGAACGTCATCAACTACAGCGAAGGCGTCAAGCAAAGATGTTTTTTTATCAATAATTTGTAAAATTCTATCATTGGGGATACTTATAATAGTATCAACTTTTGAACTTATTTCTTCAAATCCTTTATCAGCAATGGTGCGGCGCTGAGCGCCTTCAAAAGCAAAGGGTCGGGTAACTACAGCAACTGTCAAACAACCTAGGTCACGGGCGATTTCTGCAATAGCTGGGGAAGCTCCAGTGCCTGTTCCGCCACCCAATCCACAAGTAATAAAAACCATGTCAGAACCTTTAAGATTTTCACGAATTTCACTGGAAGATTCTTCAGCTGATTTAGTACCAAGCTCTGGGTTCATGCCAGCTCCTAATCCGCGAGTTACAGTCCGGCCAATGTGTAATTTATTTTTAGCATAACTTTGGTGAAGTGCCTGAGCATCGGTATTAATAGCCACAAAATCGACTCCGCGCAGATTCCCAGAGACCATGCGATTAACCGCCGATCCACCGCCACCACCAACACCGACTACCTTAATCTTAGCAAAAGTTTCGATATCTGGCTTAACTTCAATCGTTTTTTTATTCTTTTTAGTTGCCATAGCCTATTTATTAATACTTTAGCAAATCAACATTTGTGCGCTAGAGATCAATTTAAATGTTGATATACCAAAATACTTATACTGATTACACCCTTATCTTATAGACTATTTAAAAATAGTCAAGGGGACAATTTTTTAATTTATGGAATTAATGATTTAAACCATTTTTTAGCTTTAACGCTAATTTCGGTAATTGATTGAATTTTTGGTAACTTAAAGTTGATTAATTTCTTGCCTGAAGCACCAACCAGTTCCTTTCCCCAAAAAGCCAAACCAACAGCAGTGGTAAATTCAAGGCTATTAACCTTATCAATGGCTGTGTGTATATTTAGTGGGTGGCCCAAAGATGCTGGTAGACGAAATCTCTTTTTGGCAACATCAGTAACACCTGGCAGCTGCGATCCACCGCCAGTAATAACCACACCAGCGGGTAAGAGGCCTGACCGATCAATTTTTATAAGCTCTTTATCAACTAGATCAAAAATCTCTTCCATACGAGCTTCAATGATTTCAGCTACATATTTTAGAGAAACACTGTCTTCTTCAGTATCTGAAAAATCAGATAGATCAATTTCATCTTTTTTATTAATATCATCTGAAACGGCTTGGCCATATTCTAACTTAACATCTTCAGCAACGTCGAGTGAGGTTCTAAGGCCAATGGCAATATCAGCCGTGATATGATTTGAACCAACTGGCAAGACGCTGGTGGTTAGCAATTCACCTTCTTCAAAAACAGCTATAGAAGTTGTTGATTCGCCAATATTAACTAAAGCCACACCAAGTTCCTTTTGCCTTTTGGTCAAAACACTTTCAGCATTGGCTAAAATAGACAAGACTAAATCATCAATCTCAGCTCCTGTCCTATAAACGGCTTTGGTTAAATTCTTAATTTGAGACGAAAGACCAAGAATAATCTGAGCGGTAACTTCTAATCTAATGCCAGTCATGCCGATGGGATCTTTGACGCCACTTTGATTATCTATGGTGAAGCTCTTGGGAATGACGTGCAATATTTCATAGTTGGGCGGGGTGGCCACAGCTTGAGCAGCGGTGACGACACGCTCGACATCATCTTCTTTGATTTCACCGTTAGCCCGAGAAACGGTAACTACACCTTTGGATTCTTGGGTAACAATGTGTGAACCTGAAATACCAACAAAAACATTCTCGACAGGAGAGCCGATCATTCTTTCGGTTTGCTCAAGACAAGCGGTAACTGATGAAACCGCGTCTTCAATACTAACAATAGTGCTTTTAGATATACCGACAGAGGGTACTTCGCCACAACCGACGATATAAAAATTACCGTCTTGCTCATTGAATTGACCAGTGACGGATCTGACGTAGGCGGTACCAATATCGAGGCCTGTAATGAATTTTTCTTTCATATATGTGTTGGTGTTTAAATTATCCACCTATGCTTTATTATAGACTAAAATATAATTTATGCCAAGTATTTGTCCACTACTAACCAGGGCAAGCTGAACAATATTTGTAAACAGCTAAAAAATTGTCTCTTGTTAGCGAAAAATGTATGGCCAAAAGATCATTAAGCCAATGATTACCGCACCAAATGAGGCCAAGAGAACTGTGGCGGCCATAATGTCTTTTATAATTAAAATATAGTTGTGAATACGTGGTTTTAAAATATCTGAGAGATGTTCAAAAATTGTGTTCAGTGCCTCAAGAACTAAAACTGAGATAATAACGATTAAGAGAACTACTTTTTCAAGCTTGGCAAGACCGAGATAAAACATTAAAAAAATTATAACAACAGCGATGACAGATTGAATACGAAAATTTTGCTCTTGCCAAACAAATCTGAAGCCACGAATAGCATATTTGAAACTACGAATTAGTTTTCTAATTTTTAACATAAAGTACGTTGTAGTAAGTTAGCGCCCAACTGCTCCTCTACTTTCTGCATTGCGTGCCTGTCTTTTTTCTTTTGATGATCATAGCCAACTAGATGCAACATGGCGTGTGTTAATAATATTGTTAATTCTTTTTTAATGGTGTGGTGGTAGAGGCTAGCTTGCTTTTTAGCAAGCGGGTAGCAAATAATAATTTCACCGTCAAGATGAGTGCCATCAAAATCATAGCTTAAACTCAAAACATCGGTAGGCTTATTTATTTTACGAAGATCTAGGTTGAGTTTTTTCATTTCGAGCTCGCCAACTAGGACAACTGATATGTCTATCTTCTTAATTTTGAGCACTCGGCTAATTTTTTTTAAAGCTTGAGATATATATTTAGTATCTACGCTGGCTTTAACCTTGTTGTTTATTCCAATCATAATTAGTGCATCAACTTAAAACTTGAAATAATCATATTAAAGGTTGTTAAAAAATTGATATCTTGCCTAAGACCAGCATTGTAGATAAAGCTATAAATATTATCACCCAGCATGACATGAGCCCGCAAGTCATCTTCTGATTTAAGCCCAGGCATATTATCAATTTGAATTTCTTGATTTTGGCCTGCTGACTGGCCGTATTGATCAAAATACCAGTCTTCAATAGAGCCATGCTCGCCCTGGTTTGGTTCAACTATAACGGCAATAAATTCGTCAGTAGGGGCGTAGAAATATGCATTTTCTTCTGTTCCCCTTTTTTCCCAGGCAAGCGGGTAAAGTAAATTATATTTATACTTATTATTAATAAAGGTAGCCATGCGATTTGAATTAAACAGCTTGGCGTCACCGACAATTAGGGGGTCATACACATTGGTGACTTCAAGGCCATCAGCGTAGCTGTCACCATCTGTGTCAGCGTTGTTCTCGTCTGTACCAAAAAGATTTTCTTCTAAATCGCTTAAATCATCGTTATCCAGATCACTGGCTGGAAAAAATTCTTGTACATCATAGATGCCGTCATCTGGATATTCACCTATGTCATAAGATAAATTGTCTTCGCCTGTAAATTCAAAGTTGGCCAAAATTTGCGTATAGACTTGTGATAGCGTTTGGTTTTTGGGTTTAGTAAAGATCAAATTAAAAATATTTTCTCCTCGGCGACTGTAAATTGAATAGCCTCCAGCTTCTTCAATATATTTATAGGCTGAGACGTCTGCCAACTCAAAAATTTCTGACTGGTCGCTGTATGTGGAATTAGTATTAAGCCAGTCTTCAAGGCTTTCTTCTTCAGAAGTTGAGAAAACGGCGAAAGTTAGATGGATTGTATCGGATATACCTTTTAAACTAAAAGCTTCTTTGGCAGTTGGATAATTAGATAAAATGTCTTCTTTTGTCCATTGAGATGGGTACTTGAATTTGTACCCATAAGGATCATTTGAAATGTGTGTCCAAGTGTCAAGAATTAAAAGATCTTGATCACTATTATCCTCAACTGGCGGAGGGTTGTCCTCTGGCTCTCCTGTTGTGACTGGCTCTTCCACCTCGGCTATTGGCGTAATAGTTAGCGGTTGTTCATCTTCTTCGACACTACGCAAAAAAAGCCAGGCAGCTAAAATCATTAAAATGCCAAGAGCGACAACAATCGCAACTCCAATGACGACGGTTTTTTTTGTTCCTGTGAGCTTTATGTGATGACCTGCAGAAGATGGTCGAACAGATAAAAACTTTTGAGGTATAGTCTTAACTTCAAAGTCTTCAGTAATTATATCATGAGGCAAATTTACCTGGGCTATTTTTTCGTCTTTTTGTTTTTCCATTAGGGTAAAAGCTTAAAACTACTAAGTATGTATTCAAAGTCTGCCTGGTGCTCAGTTGAGCGCTTTGTAGCAATGTAGCGGAACATATAAGTATGTCCGTTGCTTGATGTTAAATAGTTAGTACCAAAAACGGTTGAAGTTGGGGTATTATCTGGCAACTTGCTTGTTTTATTAACTAATATATAGCCTTGGTCGCTTTCTGAGATGGTATATGCAATATCTGGTGAAACTGGATCTGTTTCTTCAATATCTACGACAAGATAAAGCTTAAGCTGATTAATATTATCATTATATCTTAAAATGTTGCCGGACTCGCTTTCAAGCACCATGCCTTCTGGCAATTGAACTTCAAATTTGTGTGTAGTATTTTTATAATAACCCGGCTTACTATCAGCTTCTAGCGGATCACGATCACTCAAAAGTTCCTCTTTGTCGTCCATGCTGTCACCATCAGTGTCGGCTTTGAGCGGATCAGTGTTGTATACTTCTACCTCTTCTCGATCAAATAAACCATCACCATCAGTATCTGAACTACTGGTGCTGGTACCATAAATCATCTCATCTTCGTCAGATAATCCATCACCATCTGAATCTTTTGGTGAATCAGATGGAGGTATATAAAGGTCTTCAGCATCATCTACTGTATCACCCAAATTATCTGCTTCTGGGGTTTGCGTGTCATCAGTTTCTTCATCTAGATATTCGTAAGGATTAGTCAAATTAGGATTTTCTGATGGGGTATTGTCACCTCGCGACATAAACCACCAAATTGCAGCGGCTACAGCAACACAAACGAGTAGGATAATAACAACAAGGAAAACAATATTTTTACCTCCCTTGGGTCGCTGAGAGTGGTTTGGCGTGAGCTGAGAATCTGGAACAACTCCACTTTTAGGAGTAAAAACCGAGGGTGTAGCTTTTATAGCTGGCTCAATCGGAGCTTGCGGAACTTGAGCGCCTTCTGCCTGGGGCTGGACTGGAGCAGGAGTTGGTGTGGGGGCAAGACCGGTAGCCGTTTTTTGAGCCTCGGGCGTGGCACCTGGCGTAGCAAAAATATCATCTGGTTCTTTAGTTTGTGCTGGCTCGCCAGCGTTGGGCGCAAACTCTGGGGCTGGCTTAGTTCCTGGTGTAATTGGATCACTGGGAACACTGGCTGGGGCATTTTGTTGCGGGGCTACTTTGTCTTCAAACATAATATTTTGAATTTAATTTTAATTAATAGGCTGATTGGATTGAATTATATATTAAATTATATGTACCAGGAGAACATGGCTGTACAAAGTTGGTGCGATAATGACTATTAGCGGGTTGCCAGCCGGTATTTGAATATTCCATATTAGCATAGAGATCATAACTATTGCCATTACTACCGGATTTGTAATGGAACATATGCGAACCTGGCTCACACTTAAAGTTTTTTGCTTCAAGATCCCAACATTCCTTATTATACACGTCATCTGGGCAGTTAGTGCCTTCATTTAATGGATCAAGTAGCAGACTGGCTTTAATTTCAGAAGACAAGGTGGATGGCCAAGAATCCCAAAGTGAAACACTTTGACCCTGCAAGTAACTACCGGCAGATAGGGTTGGATAGCTTGTGGCGCCTGAGGCAACACAAATTTCACTGCGAGGATCGTCGAATATATATTCTGGACAATCAGAATCTGTGTGGCAAGCTAAGTTTTGACTGAGACTACAATGGCCACGATAAAGTTCAAGATGATATGACATTTCGCCAATACCGCCAATTCTCCTGGCATCACGAGCCAACTTGTCTTTGGGTGCCTGGCATGATCCAGTGCCACACTGACTGTCTTTAGTACACCAAGTATCACTATTAGTACATAAACGTAGATTTTCACCTAAATTAGCATTAAACACAAAATTTTTATAAAATCTTTGGAAAACTTCTCTTGTAATGGGGTTAGGGAGTTCATCTATTTTGTTTTCTTCACCCTTTTTAACAGAATATGAAATTCGAAAAATATTAGTAAATATATTATGACTACCAGTGGGATTAGTATCAACTGCAGTGGGATTAGTATCAACTGCAGTGCCAATAAATGTGTCTTGACTAACACTTAAGGCGTCGTAATTATCAACTTTTAGCATGGAGTGTCCCCCTGATTCACCCATATATTTCTTGTACCAAGCAGATGGTGACAGATGTTCTGAGTTACTATAAATTCTGATACCAACAACGTCGGTGTTAAGTTGACAACTGGTATTGGCAACACAATCTTGATTGGCCTGACAAGGAGTCAGGCTATTTTCACACCAATGAGTATTATTATCTTGACTTTGAGGGAAAGAAAAGAGGAATTCTTTCATAACTTTACGACAATATCCAAGTCCACAGCTACCGTACCCCGCACAAACTGCGCCATGGTTAGCCCCACCAATGCAAGTACCATTTGTTTCTCCAAGAATGGTACCTGGAATTGCCAAAGCCGGCAGATCGTCAGTATCTGAACCAAGACATACACACTCCCCCCTTGGGCAATCAGAGTTGTCGGGACAATCACTGTCGTCAGCGCAAGCAAGTCCAGAATCTTGGCAATACTTTTCACTATTGCCAAAATCCCTGCAATAGAAAGCTGAAAATGTCATATCATGGCAAAATCCAGATGCACAATTGGAGAGACTGTCGTTAAAGGGGAAAGCCTGGTCGAAAGAAGGCCATGGATTCTGACAAATAAAGTTAGTGATAGTAATGGCTTGGCTGGCAGAGCCATAATTTGGATCGCCATCATCTGGATCAAAGCCTGTAACTATCAGAGTGGTATTACCGCTCTGATCAACTGGAGTGACCTCTACTTCTTCGGTGTCGGTGGCTGATAAGATAATAAGGCTTTGTGAGGAAGGATTTTCTTTCCAAGCAAAATCAGCTACCAGCAAGTTATCTGATATATCTCTGGCTGTAGCTAAATAACCATGCTGATTGTCGGCGACGCCTGGATTGACATCGTCTGGGCAGCCATTGAGGCGAGTAACGCAGGTAAAATAGTCATAGGCTGTATCCTCTTTGGTTGACTCGTCGCTACCTGCACCACTGGTTATATTAACATTGACATGATTTATATCGCAAACATTTTTACCTACGGTAAAGAGTCCGTCAGTATAGTCATTTTCCATAATGCCACCAAGAACGCTTTTGACTCCATTGCTCTTCCCAGCGACAAAAATACGATGTGTGACTGAGCTGTCTGGTTGCCCAAGTAAATCACTTGGCCTAAAATATGTGACTGTCTTGCCGTTTACGTTGTGGGCTGTAACCTTGCCATCAACTGGACAATAGGTACCGCTTTGAGCAAAACTCTCTTTAGATAATAGATTGCGGAAAAAAGCAATAACTCTATCTTTTAAGGTGGGGTTATAGACATTAGCGGGTGGCTGTCCATCACAACCACGCCCATCTGTACGCAAATATTCAAGTTTTAAGGTAGTTGAATTAATAGAATTTAAGTTCATCTCTCTATCAAAGGTGAGACTAACCATGGCATTACGGCAGGCGTCAGTACCTGTTGGCGAATAACTTAAAATTGAAGGACTTGGTGATTTTTGGCAGGTACAATTAGCATCGGGATCACACCAGAAACCTTGCCAGCACATATTGTTATCAGCATCACAAACAGGCTGGTTACTCAAATTTGAATCACAGGGCGCTCCTTCGCCACCACCTGCAATTGTGAATTTAAGCCCATTGCTGGGACAGCTTGCCACTGTAGCGATAACGTCGCCAGTGCTAGCGCTATCTGGAACTTGAGTAGATATGTTGGCGTCAAGCCAATTGGAAGTAGCAGCTGTAATATTGTTAAAAGTAACTAAATCTTTGGTAGTACCAAAATTACTACCTGAGATACCAACAGCATCGCCAGGCTGGCCTTGATATCTGCTAAGTGAGCAAATTCCAGGAATATTATCTGTAATGCCATTACAATTAGACGTTACTGTGAAATTCCCGTTACCATTATTACTTTGTACTGTATTCAATCCATAAGCATCTGTTAGTGTAACCACATGAGAACCTTGGCTGACCACTGGAACCTCAACAATGACCTGAGTGTCTGTCCAGGAAGAAGAGCATGGATAAAGACTAACCTGGGTACTGCCAAAATTAATACTACTGCTTTGCCCTTTTGATTTAAAATAGCAACCTTGGATGGTAGTCCAGCGACCAGCAGGGCCATTATCTGGACTTAGACTCTGAATAACCGGGGTACACCTGTCGGCTTCAATATCACAAACGCTACCAGGACAATTTTGGTCACAAACACCTGGCGCAAGTCGGCAAGAATCAATATTAATATTTAATGATCCACGAGCAAATTTATTTTCGTCCAAATTAGTGGCACGCACGTAAACAGAACCAGCTTGTGTACCAGAGGTTATAATAGCATGAGCGTCATCAGCACCATCTTCTTGGGCGTCAACGCCTAAGTCTGGGTCATCAATGCCCCACTGCCAATCATATTCTTGGCTAATTAAGGCACAATTAGTTGAGGCTAAAGGAGCAACGGCATCAGCACGGTAGTTACCAGCCACATTCGCTCCGTTTATTATATAATGAGGTGGTTCAACGTAAACTCTTTCAATCGGACAGGGCGCTGCATCATTTTTAGTCTTAAAGTGCCAGATATATGGGTTTTGCATTGGCACATTGTCAACAAGACTGCTAACTCCAGTGGTGATAGTTACCTGATAGGTAGTATTGATCGCTAAGTTGCTGTCTGGGTCCAATCGAAAACTTTTACTACCGGCAGTTGTTAGAGCGGTAGCTAGATGAGCGGAGTTAACATTTTGGCAAGTGTCATCATCGCACTTCTGCATGAAAATATTTGACGAATTAACTGAGGCTGGATCAAGGTCGATGTTAAAGTTGGCTGAGACAATAGTGTTTAAGCAAGCGTCTCTTGAATTACGAAAAGGATTAGCACTTGGTATCACATCAATGACACACTGGCCATCAAGTGTTGGCGCCGTGCCTTGACAATCGCTGTCGCGAAAACAACGATTACCATGGTTGTCACCACCATCACAAACCAAGAGACATTGACTATTTTCTACAACGCCAGGAGCGTTAGAACAGCTTGTGGTATCAAAATAGCAACTAACATCCTGCCCGGTAATTGGATCTGTACTTCCCGAAGAGTAGCATAATAGATTACCACCAACAAAACCATGATCCTGGCATTCACCAGGAACATTATTTAAATCACATTCCTCGCCTGGATCAATAACATTGTCGCCACACTCCCACACATTAAAAAATATACCGTTGCTTTGTCCATGATCAGCGTTGATTATAGCTGGTCCGTCTTTTGCGCCATTTGGGACAATAACTCCTTTAATTAAATCATTGGTCCAATTATTAATATCTGTGACTTCGAATGGAACTCCAGGAGTGAAAACAACTTGAGAAGTTGTCATACCATCTAAATCAGCAACATTAAGGGGTAATAGACGAGTGCCACCTAAGGTAAGATTTGTTCCCGGCGGGCCCTGATCGGGATTGATTGACCAAAGACAGGGGCCAGTGGCTTCACCTGGAGTGATATAAAATTCTTTGGAATTGCTAGGTGGTACGTTATTACCACTGGAATAGTTAATAGCCAAACTGACTTGTGGCCGATCTCCCTGATTAAACTCCGCAGGAACGGTGGTACCAACAGCTCGGTTACTATAGCCTGCACCAACTTGAGCATCTTTTGAATCAAAATTAATATATTCAATGGTGGCTGGCTGCTCTTGAGTTCCGGTGAAACAGTAGCCACTGAGAGTCAAGCAGTCTCCAATAGGACCCTGATCTTTGCTCAAATGGGTAATATATGGGGCACAGACGCAAGCTGATAGATCAGTGACGCCAAACTCCCATGACTTGGCAAGGGCTGTTCTATCGGCATTAATAATTTTATTGGTGACAACATTGACATAGTAGCTGGTATTTTCAACTAAGCCACCAGTGGGTATAAACTCAAAAACACGATAATTATTACTAATATTATTTCCATCGACATCCACAATACGAAATTCTCCAAGAATATTTTCAGAGGTACTACGATCAAAGGTTGTGCTTGTTTTACCATCTTGGTCAGGAGCTAATATATATGTAGAAGGTCCGTAACCCTCCACACCTATATTAAGAGTGACCTCATCATAATACATACTTGTATTAAATGTAATACTGGTGCGGGTGTCTGGGCAGGCGTTAGTTCCAGTCGGATAATATCCAGCTACTCCAGGAACTCTATCATTGGTGGTAAACCGCCAGGTGACGGGTTCCAGCATTTTGTTATTACATAGATCAGTTACGTCCTGGACGGTAACTTGATAGGCAGTAAAAGCATCAAGCAAATTAGGGTCTTCTAAATAGAATCTAAAGCCGTTGTTTTTAATAACAAGATGGATAAGATTATTGGCAATTTGAGTTAAACTACCGTCGCTTTCAACTTTCTGAAAATAGAGTCGTCCTGGATATGGATTAATGCCATTAACGTCAAGTATGCTGGTAGCATCTATATTTTCTGAAAAAGTAACGTCGACAACAGGATCACGAGAAACATTCATATCAGGGTTGGCGTCATCAATTCTTGGATAAGCGCTAACAATAAATGGGTCAACCTCATCTCCTTCGTTACCAACAAAGAAATTCCATTGCACACCAGCTGATGAAGCTTCATCACAGTCTGCCCCTATGGAACAAGATCTTAAGAAAAGAGGTTCGGGAGAGGCATCTTCAATGCTTGAAGGCATATCATATTCGTGATTGTGTTTTTTGCCAATGGCAATAACTTCCCGGTTATCAAAAGTACTACTCCCATCACTACCGAGCGGTGAATAAACTAAAACATTACTGCGAGCATCCCAGTTGCCCTGCTGAATGCCCTGAATGCCGGCAATGGCAGCTATTTTTAAATTGTCAGCGTTATGTGCATCAACAATGGTACTTATATCGACATTTCTATTAAAAATAGTTTGAACTTTACTACACCAATGTACGTTGCTTTTCTCTTCTGGCAAACCATTGCTAAGTGGTGCTCCATGAGAGGTATGAACGGCATCTACTACAAACTCTGACATACTGGGGCCAATGGAACACACACAAGGCGCGCTTGTGATACCACAACTCTCATCGCATAAATATCCGCTTCCATCATCAAGGCACCTTGAACAACCATAACACTGCTGGGCTTGGCAAATCGGCGCATTAGAGCCTTGACCGCCTTCAAGAACCTTAAAAATATATTGAATAATGGCAAAAGCCATAAAGATGATAATCAGGCCAATGACGGTATTGACCAGTATTTTTTTGGCTTTCTCAATTTTCTCAGAATTGCCACCAGCAGTCATCCAGACAAAACCACCGTATATAATGAGGCAAAGGGCCACAATGCCGAGAACCCCCAAGATAGCGCGGATAATTCTGACAACAGAGATACGAATATCGGTGGTAGACAGGCCCGTACCTTGACCGTAATTAACGCCAAACATATCATCGCTTTGAGCTAAAGTAGCTTCAGGCAACAAAAAAACAACGGAAAAAATAACAATAAAAATTGCCGTTGTGAGGATAATAAAACGTTTGGGTTTTAAAATCTCTAGCATGGGATGTGAATTGTTAAATTAACAATTTTGTGCTAACTGTTTAATTTTTCTTTAACAATCGTACTGACCAATTTACCGTCTGCTTGTCCCTTGGTTTTAGCCATAACGCTTTTTATAACTTGACCAAATTGGCTGGGGCCAACTTCGCCCATCTCGTCAATAACCTTTTGTGTAATTTTTTCAACTTCCTCTTGGTTAAGGGGGGCGGGTAAATATTTTTGGATTAATTCAATTTCTTGTTTTTCTTTGTCAGCTAGTTCTTTACGATTTCCTTTTGTATATAACTGAATTGCATCTTGTCTTTTCTTTTTTTCCTTATTTATAATACGAAGGGTCTCTTCATCTGACAATTCCTGTTTTTTGAGCTGAATCATCTCGTTTTGTAGGGCTGCTTTTAACAAACGCAATAAATCAACCTCAGCTTGTTTTTTACCAAGCAGGGCCGTCTTCAGGTCAGATTCAATTGTTTGTGCTAGACTCATCTCCTATTAGTTTGTGGGCTTGACCCTCGTTTGTAACCGCCTGAATTACCGAGAACATCGTCATCGCTTGGTAATTGACCAATTTTTTGCAAATATTCTCTTTTGGCTCTAACATATTGGCGACGAAGGGCTACCTCTTTAATTTGTCTTTTAGTCTTTGGTTTATTGCGATATTTAGTGGCTTTTGCACGAAAAATCACACGACTTTGTAAAACTCGCTTAGAAAAACGTCTGAGTAAGCCTTCAACTGATTCATTTTGCTTACGCTTAACTTCAACTGCCATAAGGTGTATTAACACCTCCTTTCTTTAAGTAGGCCTGCATGGAGCAGGTAACTAAATATAGCCAAAAAATGAGCACTTATAAACAGGCTATTTGTAATTAAAATATACCAAAGAATGGCAAAATAGTCAAAAAAATATTGGTTAAAATATTAAATTACACAATTTGGCATTAATTTTTTGAATTTGACCTTTCAAATCCTGCGAAGAAGTGGCTTTTTTCTTTACTTTTATATAGTTATGAGTAAAGCCATACCAAGAGTTCTCTTTTTTCTCTTCCCAGAGGATTGGCATGCTTTTACCTATAAACTGTTCTTTAACTTGTTTTGCCCGAATATCAGCCAAATTTTTTAAGGTTATACTACGTGCTTGCTTAACTTTATCTTTAACCTGGTTTTCAAGTAATATAGCCTTTGTTTGGGGACGTTTGGAATATTTAAAAATGTGGACTTTAGAAAAACCTATCTTATCCACTAATTGGCAAGTCTTTTTAAAATCGGTCTCCCCTTCTCCGGGGAAGCCGACGATAATATCAGAGGTAAAATTAATCAACGGAATTTTTTTACGAGCGAGATTAACAATGGATAAGATATTTTGAGGAGTGTAGTAGCGACCCATGCTCTTTAAAATTTTTGGTGAGCCTGATTGAATGCTTAAATGAAAGTGGGGGCAGAGCCTTTCTTCTTTTGATACAAGAGATATAAGGGAAGAAGTTACGTGTGTTGGCCACAAAGAGCCAAGACGAATGCGCTCAATCTTTGTTTCTTTTAAAATAAGTTTTAAGAGGGGAACTAAATTGCCAATCCCCTTATCATTATATAAGCCGATATTAATACCAGTTAGAACAACTTCTTGAAAACCTTGCTTTTCTTTGTTTAAAATTTCTTGAATAATTTTACCGGCAGGCAAACTTGTTGGTTTACCTCGCGTATATGGAACAATACAATAGGTGCAAAAATTGTTGCAACCGGTTTGAATTTTAATTAAAGCTCGATTACGGAGAGAGGGTGGCCTGACTACTTTTGGGCCACTTTTAATGTGACTACTAGCTATTTCGCCTATTTTACTTTTATCTTTATTAGTTACCCAGAAATCAACGCCGGGCCAATTCTTTTCATCCAGACAACCAGTGACTATAATTTTGGCGCGTGGATAATTTCTTTTAACAAAAGATGTTTTTTGTCTGCCCTGGCGCACAGCTTTGGCTGTAACGGCGCAAACATTAATAATAACAAAATTGGGTTTTTTATTGATTGGCACAGGATAAAAACCAGTGGAAATTAAATCAGCGGAAATCGTTTCAGATTCCGCCTGATTTAATTTACAACCAAAAGTAATTATCTTGAAATACATAAAACCCAGTAACTAAATATTAACCAGTCAAAACTATATCCAGCTCCGTTGCTGTTCTTTTAACAAAATCAATCATTGCTTGGTTGATTTTAATTTGTTGGCTTACCTGCTCTCTTACTTCATGATTATTCCCCAGTTTATCCTTTTTGATTCCAATAGTTTTTGATAAACGAAAAATATTTCCGTCATCTTCCTTTATGGTTTTACGAGTGATAACTATAAGTGAGTCAATGCCTGCCTTCTCTTGCTCTTGATTATTTTTATTTTCTGCTAGTGCCTTAAATTGTAACACATCTGCCTTATCCTGATCCTGGGTACAATATTTATGTAATTTATCTAATTTTTCTTGTTGTGCCGGTTGCGCTAACCATTTTTTTAATCTAACAGATGGCGTAGCTACTGAAATTTTATTTTTTGTGTAAGTTAGTATCTTTTTTAATGGAGGACTACTATCTTTACGTTTTTCCAGATTTTCTTTATATAGCTTGGAGATGTCAGCAAGTTCTTCAGCCAATGATTGAAATTCTAGCGAAGAAGTAAGGTACTTGTCTATTTTTCCTGCTAAGACTTGGGGCTCTTGCTGGTATAATTTTAACTCTCCTAATTGTGATTGATATCTTTTTAAGCCGCAGTTACTTAAAAAGTACTGTTTAAAAACTTTTTTAACATTATCGAAAATAGACTCATCAATATCAACACCATTTTCTTTAAGCCTTGACTTGACCGCTGATATATCTTGAAGGATATTTTTCTTGGTTCTTTCTACGCCCATTATTTCGCTGTAATAATGATAATGGCGGTCATTGTTTAACTTAACTTCATCGAGATCTATGTCTTTCCTTTGGGATGGGTCTTGAGGTATAATATCGTGATTACCGGGGTCAAGGCCGTCTCTAGTTATCTTAATAAAAAGAGCTAGTTTCTGGGCTTTTGATTCTTCGTCTTCTCCTTGCTGTGCGTCTAATAAGAGTTTTGTGGTTAGCTCTTCAGGATAAAAGCAAAAAGTATCCTTGCACGAATTATAGGCTATGGTTTCTGTAAGCGGATATTTCTCACTTTCGGACTGTTCATTTTCTCCGGTGGCCACCAATTTAAATAAATCATAGGATAATCTTTGGCCGATAAAAAGACCTTTGCGATCTTTTTCCATCTTTTTTATTATGGATGAATAATATGCCGTGTGCTCATGGTTATGATTCTCCCCTGAATAAAAGACGGTTGATTCCTCTTCCTCAAATTCTGGCTCGTCAGAATATTGGTAGAAAATAGCTTTATTAACAAGCATTGTAGATAACTCACTAAAGTCATGCTTCTTTTCATGTGGAAACCAAGATACTACTATTTCTCTTGCTCTTTTTTCTATTTCTCCTTGATCATTTAAAGAAGAAAGTTTTTGGGCTTCTTGATTGATAAAATCAAAGAAACTTAAATTTTTTTCCTGACATTCACTTTGAGCTTCTGGAGGCATTTTGGGTAAAAAATTTTCATCAATCATCTTGCGTGTGATTGTCCATTCCTCACTATATTTCTTTTCCCATTCTTTTTGGGGAATGTGCTCTACTGACTTATACCCAATCTCGGGCTGAGTGCCCTCGATTCTCTTCTTATCTAACTGTTCAACTAATGGTGCCTCGGCGGGTTGGTTTGATTTATTAATCTGTTGGTTGGCGTAAGTTAATAGTAACGCTAATTCTTCTTGCGTAATCTGCTGGCCGGGGATATGTAGCTTATTCATGAGAGGGGCAACTTCCTTTGGGCTTACTGTTGTTTCGTTGTTTGGCGCTAGATCAAGACTATATTCTAATTCTTGTGCTTTTTGTAAAACAAGATCCTTAAGTTCCTGGTTGGGATCTCGTTCCTTGGGTGGAGGGTCCTTTTTTTCTGGCTGAGGAGATGCTGTTTCTATCATAGAGACTATAGCTTATTCATAATCTTCTCGTTGTCTTCAAGAGGGTCTAGCTTGTATTTGAACTGTTCGCCCTTTTTGGGCTTATTTTTTTTTGGCTTGCCATCTTCCTGAGACTCTTCGCCCTCAAGATTGTCTTGTTTGTCAATAACATAACTTTTAACGGCTGAGCCAAGAGTGCCAATGCGTTTCTTAGCTTCAGAGACTACATTGTCATAGTTAATAATTTCCTGAATACCAGAATTCATATCCCGCAGAATAATGGTTTTATCAATTAGTTCACGCTGGCCTAGGATTAAAGCGAATTTTACTCCCATGGTATCTGCTTTTTCAAGTTGTTTTTTTAGCCCATCTTGTGAGAAACTTTCTGCTACTTTAACGTCTTCAGCAATCAGGCGTTCATAGAGATGGAAACATTCTTTGCGTGCTTCGCTACCAAGTTGGGCTACAAAAATATCAGGTTTATCAACCTCTGGTATAATGGCACCTAAATCACGCATGCGTGAAATTACTCTTTCAACTCCAACGGCAAAGCCAATAGCTGGGGTTGGACGCCCGCCAAGTAGCTCTATTAAACCATCATAGCGCCCGCCACCAATGAGAGTTGATTGTGCTTTTGTGCCCTGCTCTCCTTGGTCTTTTAAAGCAATTTCAAAAGTAGTACGCGTATAGTAGTCTAGCCCGCGGACCAATTTAACATCTAGGGTGTAGGAAACCTCTGAATCATCCAGCTGTTCTAAAACGGCCATAAAATGTTTTTTGCATTCTTCACAAAGAGCATCAATGATCTGAGGTGCGTCAGCTAGCACATTTTGACATTCTTCATTTTTGCAATCAAGAATACGTAAGGGATTTTTGGTATATCTCTCACGACAGTTTTCGCATAATGCTTTTTTTCTACCACTAACCATAAGGTATTGCTTAAAAGTCGTTATATATTCCGGGCGACACTCCTGGCAACCAATACTATTAATATGAACTAGCGGTTTTAACCCAAGAGATTCAAGCAGCCTATAGCCGATAAGAATGAGCTGAGCATCGAGTACGGGGCTATCTGAGCCAATAACTTCTAAATCGAGTTGGTTGAACTGACGGAAACGACCGGCTTGCGGGTTATCGTGCCTAAAAACTGGGCCTACACAATAGAATTTTAAGGGTTGTGGCCTGTTTATCATGCCGTGCTCAATATATGCGCGACAAATACCTGGAGTAAATTCTGGACGAAGTGCTACTCTTTCTCCATTTTTATCTTCAAATTCATAAAGCTCCTTGCTAACCACATCAGTATGCTTGCCAGTGCCTTTTACAAAAAGTCTGGCTTCTTCAAGAACTGGCACATCTATATTTTGAAAATCATAGTGTTTAAGAATTTTTTTAGATTGAGACATGAAAAAATCCCAATGCTTGCGGTGCTCGGGTAAAATATCTTTAAAACCTTTGAGGAGCTGAACTGGTTTGTTCGAAATTCTTGACATAATTCGAATGTTTAATTTAGTATACTTTATCATTAAATACTTTAAGTCGACTTAACGGCCAGCCGCGGAGCCAGGTCTTGCCGATGATATCGCCGTCTTGGATGGAGCCAAACATGCGTGAGTCAAGCGAAGCAGAGCGGTTATCTCCCATGATATAGTACTCATCGCTATCAAGCTCTAGACTTTCATTGCCTTGAGTGTAGGTATTTGGCAGATAGAGATCTTCATTTAAGGTAAACCCCTGGGGGTTATTGACATCGCTAATATTTATATGGCCATCTTTGACGGTAATGGTTTCACCGGGTAAACCGATGATGCGTTTTATAAAATATTGTGAGCGGTCATAGGGATATTTGAAAACAATAACATCACCGCGCTCTGGCTCATTAAAGCGATATGAAATTTCATCGATAATTAGATATTCATGATCATAGAAGTTGGGCTCCATGGAAGCGCCCTTAACATAGAAGGGCTGGATAACAAAGTAGCGGATGGGTATAATAATGACTAAAGAGATAATGATTACCTTTAGGGTCTCCCATATAAAATCCTTAAATTGCCCCTTAACTTTATCCTTATCGGTTTCGGGCTCGAAACTGGGCTCTTTTTCTTGGGGCTGTTGAATAAATGTCATAATAATAGATTAATAATTTGATAATTTAATGATACTTAGTTTTTCCAATAAATGGCATTTTTCCCCTAAAAAAAGGGTAATTTATACTCATACTAGCATATTTTTTTGATTGACGCAAGGCGCGAAATGGTGTATGGTGAAGTTAAAGATAAGCTAAAAAATTGCTTTATCGTAGATTTTTGATAAAGTAAAAATTTATGTATAATCATCATATTAATCTGGCCAAGAGCAACATAGTACATGTTAAGCGTAGAAAAAAAAGAAAAAGCCTACTATACCGCGTGGGTCGGTTTTTATTAATAATAATCCTGGCGCTATTTGTTATCTCTTTTGCCTTGTCATACAAAGCAATCTTTTCACAAGAAACTCTGGGTAGAACGATTGCCAAGCTACCAGTAGTCAGTCAGATAAGAACTTTGTTTTCCGGGGAAGACAAATTGGCCAAGGATGATGATCGAGTAAATTTCCTTTTGATGGGCATTGGTGGCGCAGGACACGATGGGGCGCTCTTGACTGATACGATGATGGTGGCCAGCGTTAAATTATCTACACGAGAAATTGCCTTGCTGTCTATCCCCCGTGACTTGTTGGTAAAAATTCCAGATAATGGTTGGCAAAGAATAAATCATGCAAATGCTTATGGAGAATTAAATGATTATCCGGGTGGCGGATCGGCATTGGCGGCCAAAACAGTAGAACAAACCTTTGGTATCCCTATAAACTATTGGGTAAGAATTGATTTTTTGGGGTTTATGAAAGTAATTGATGATATTTCAGGTGTACAAGTCTTTGTAGAAAGAGAATTTACTGATGAAGAATACCCAACGGAGGATCATGAGGTTCAAACGATACGCTTTGATCAGGGGTTGCAGCGCATGAGCGGAGAGAGGGCCTTGCAGTTTGCCAGATCACGACATGGCGACAATTTTGAGGGGTCTGACTTTGCACGCAGTAAACGCCAGCAAAAAATATTGATGGCAGTTAAGGATAAAATTCTAAATTGGAAAACATTTTTAAATCCTAATCGAGTTTACTCGATTTATGATAATGCCAAAAGCAATACTGAAACTAATATAGAAACCTGGCAGTTACCACAACTCCTTAACTTATTCAAAGATTTGAATTTTGATGAAATAGAACATTATATTATAGATGACTCTGCTGGCGGACTATTAAAGCCAATTATGACAGAGGAAGGGGCATCGGTGCTCGCGCCAAAGTCCGGAGACCTAAGTGAATTACAAGAATTTGTACAGAATATATTTGTGGTGAATGAGATTGCTGAACAAAATTTAAGAGTAATCATTGCGAATGGTACGACCATCGAAGGCTTGGCTACCTATACGGGATCAACGTTGGAATCATGGGGATTTAAGATAGCTAGATTAATTACTTCACCTCAACAAGACTTTGAAAAAACGGTAATTTACAGATTAGATGATGGCAATTATAAGGAAGCGTTGAAAATATTAAAATCAAGAATGGAAGCAAATGCGACTAACGATTTACCTGAGTTTTTGGAACCATTACTTTACCGAATGGATGATTATGGGGAAAAGCAAAAGATAGAGGCAGAGTTTTTAGTGGTGGTAGGACTTGATCAAGAAAGATCAATCAAGGCCATAGAGGAGTGGGAAATAGAGCAAGCCAGATTGGCGAGCTTAATAGATGAAGAGGAAACAGAAGAAGCTGAAAATAAAGAGGAATAATTTAAAAAATTATGAAAAAAACAGTATCCATCATAGGCCGAGTAAATGTCGGCAAATCAACACTTTTTAATTGTTTGGCTGAAAAAAGACAAGCCATGGTTTCAGATACCCCGGGAACTACCAGAGATTTAAAATACGCTGCCATTAAATGGCAAGATAGAAATTTTAAATTAATTGATACTGGCGGATTTTTATCACAGCAAAAGCCTTTGCGAGACATGACAAAGAAAGAGCAAAAAAAGTTTCAAAAAGAAAAGGTGGGTGATATTAATAAGCAGGTTGAAGCCATGGCTCGCAAGGCTTTAGCTGAAAGCCAGATAGTACTTTTCGTGGTTGACGCCAAAGAAGGGTTGAACCCGCAAGATCGTCAAATCGCTGATTACTTACGCAAAATTAAAGACAAGGAAGTTATACTTGTTGTTAGCAAATGTGATAATCCCAAAATTAGACAGACTACAGCTGAATTCCATAAATTAGGGCTGGGTGAACCGATGCTTGTATCTGGAGTTAACGGTTCTGGTACAGGAGATTTACTTGACCAAATAATTTCAAAATTAGAGACAAAGAAAGAAGATGAGGGAGAGAAAGAAACAGATGGCTATATCAAAGTAAGTATTATGGGCAAACCGAACGTGGGCAAATCATCTTTATTAAATCAACTCCTAGGAGAAGAAAAAGCAATTGTCTCCCCTATCGCGCATACTACGCGCGAACCAAATGATACCTTAATTGAATTTGAGGGTAAAAAAATATTATTGATAGACACAGCCGGTATTCGGCGTAAAGCAAGAGTGGTTGAGAAAAGTTTAGAGAAGCTGGGAGTATCAATGTCAATTAGCTCATTAAAACATTGCGGGATAGCACTTTTAGTAATAGATATATCAATTGGCTTATCCAAACAAGATTTGGCTCTAGGTAGCCTGATAGCTGAGTCTGGGGCTGGGGTAATCATCGTAGCGAACAAGTATGATTTGGTTGATACGGGTGAAGACAAGGATGTGGCCCAAAAAATGAAGGATCATATATATAAGAATTTTCCGCATCTATCTTTTGCTCCTATAATATTCATCTCGGCCAAAACTGGCTTAAATACTAAAAAGATACTAAAATTAATATTAGAGGTTGAAAAAGAAAAAGAAATTACAATACCGGCCGGGGCATTGAGTAAATTTTTGAAGAGTATTATACGCCATCAGCCACCACCAAGAAAGCAGATCGGAGATGGCAGTAAGAAAAAGATTAAACGAGCTTTTATAACAGAATTTAGCCAAATTGGTAGTCGCCCGCCTACTTTTGAGTGCACGGTGGGTAGCCAAGAGAAACTACCCGAGGAATACAGAAAGTATATTATTAATAATATTAGAAAAAAGTTTGGCTTTGAGGGTGTACCAATTAGATTGAAGGTTCAATGGAAAAAAGAAGAATAAATATATGCAATTAATTGTCGGCCTGGGGAACCCAGGCAAGAAATATGAGAAAACAAGACACAATACTGGCTTTATGGCAGTTGATTTTTTAGTAGATAAATTTGATTTTGACAAATTCAAAATGAAAGATAAGTTTAAAGCTGAAATTACGCAGGGTAATATTGAAAATGAAAAGGCTATAATAGCCAAACCGCAAACATATATGAATAATTCCGGGGAGGCGGTACAGGCGTTGAAGTCATTTTATAAGATAAAAATCGAGGATATTATAGTGGTATACGATGAGCTTGATTTAATATTAGGAAAAATTAGAGTACGCGATGAAGGCTCATCAGCCGGACATAAAGGAATTGAGTCGATTATGGAAAAAGTTGGAGATGATAAATTTACAAGGGTGCGTATTGGGATAAGAAATGGAAAAGCCGACAGAATGCCGACTGATAAATTTGTATTGTCTCGATTCAGTTTAAGTGAAAGATGGAAATTAAAAAAAGAAATTTTACCTAAAGCAATTGAAGAAATAACAAAAAGCAGACCTTAGAATTTTTTTAATTAAGAATTCTAAGGTCTGCTTTGGCTGGAAAATATTTCACCCATATTACCCTCCAATAGCGCAAGGATAATTAGGAAAACCTGACTATCCTTAACTTGAGGCTACTCGATCCGGTTAGGAGGGGTTCCTTCACTTTCGCCACTATTAGAGGAAAATATAAGCAATATATATATTGATCAATTGTCAAATTATATTAACATGAATTACAAAACTTGTCAAGTAGCGATAAACATGTTATATTAATTTATATTAAAAATGCTGTAAAAAGCGTTGTTTTTTAATAACTTTGACCCCGAAAAGGTCCCTTCGTCTAGTGGTTAGGACACTAGGTTTTCATCCTAGAAACAGGGGTTCGATTCCCCTAGGGACTACCAAAGAGGACTCACTCGCAAGATTGGGTCTTTTTTGATTGGAATGTTAACGCAGGAAGTGATTTTCTAGCTTCAATTGAAATATAGATAAGTTGGTTGCAGAAAATATCTATGAAATGTACACATTTGACAGATAAAAAAGTTTTATGTATACTTAAAATATATTGAATAATTAAAAAAGTTTTAAATATGATTAAAAAATACATCAAACGCCCTATATACTTAGATCAAATTAAGCCCTTTATTGACAAGGATATTATTAAAGTTATCATCGGACAACGACGAGTTGGTAAAAGTTATTTGTTGTTCCAAATAATGGATGAGATAAAAAAGAAAAATAAAACAGCTAATATTATTTATATCAACAAAGAATTAAATGAATTTGAAACAATAAAAAATGACAAAGACTTATTGGATTATATTAAAAAAAATAATAAGAATAAGAAGAGTTATGTTTTTATTGATGAAATACAGGATATTCAAAATTTTGAAAAGGCCTTAAGAAGCTTGAAAGCTGAGGGGAAATATGATATCTACTGCACTGGCAGTAATGCTAATTTGCTATCAAGCGAAATAGCCACTTATCTTAGCGGTCGATATATTGAGATAAACGTTTTTGGATTAAGTTATGTTGAATTTTTACAATTTCATAATTTGAAGGAAGATACAGATTCATTTTTAAAATATATCAAATATGGTGGTTTGCCTTATTTAATAAATTTAGATTTAACTGACGAAATTGTTTATCATTATTTAAAAAGTATTTATAACACAATTCTATTGAAGGATGTTGTCAGCAGATTTAATATTCGTAATGTTTCATTTTTAGAAAGTTTAATTGACTACCTGGCTGATAATACTGGTAGCTTAGTTTCTTCTAAGAAAATTAGTGATTTTTTAAAATCACAAAAAATTAATATTTCAACAAACATTGTCTTGGATTATTTATCTTTTTTAGCAAATGCATTCTTTATTTTCAAAGTCCAAAGATCTGAGGTACAGGGTAAAAAAATATTTGAAATTAATGATAAATATTACTTTGAAGATCTTGGGCTCAGACATTCCTTAATTGGTTATAAGCAGGTCGATATAAATAAGATTTTAGAAAATTTAGTTTTTTTACATTTACAAATTTTAGGCTACAAAGTAACAGTTGGGCAACTGAAAGAAAAAGAAATTGATTTTGTGTGTGAAAAAGAAAATAAAAAAATATATATTCAAGTGGCTTACTTAATTAATGATAAAAATAAAGATAGGGAGTTTGGAAATTTATTACAAATCAAGGATAATTATCCTAAAATAGTTGTTTCAACTGATGAATTAATAGACAACAGTGAATATAAAGGAGTAAAACATTTTAATATTAGAAATTTTTTAACCATAACATCTTTTTAAGTTTGCTAAATTTTATACACTTTACAACCCTGGAATCACAAGATGCCACCTCCTAATATCCCCCACTATTTGTTTTAAATTCTTTAAACAATGGTCTACCATTCCAGATTTCCCCTTAGATCGCCCGCCCCTTGGGCGGATGAATTCTCGGCGCTTCGCGCCGTTTTTTTGTTTTATCTAATTTTTGAGAGTTGTTTGGTTTGAAAAGTTTTGTAAGTATGAAAATATAAGGTCGTCACTTGCTATTTACTTGGGACGACTTTTTTATTGTAAATTGGTTTAATCTTACGAAATTGCCCCTTATTTTAGAGGGTTTTGGGGTTGGGCAATGTGGACTTTTTCTATTGCATAATATATAATCAAGTCAGATAAAAATACATACAGACTCTAAGAAACAAGTAAGTAAATATCAATACAAATAATACCCCTATGATGATCAATAAAAGTACATATATTTTTGGTGGCGGAGATTCTGATGGATTGCTTGGCATTGCCACAATATTAAAAAAAGTAAATGATGCTTTTTTCTCTTTTACTTCCCCTAGAACCTTACATAGTCTAATCCATGATCTTGTAAAAGGAACTAACGGTAGTGTCTATATTGTAGATTTAGCAATAGATGCTTCAACATATAAAGATTTATTTAAAGAAATAGAAGGACGGCCTGGATTTGATAGTTATTTTTTTGACCAACATAATTTACCCGCTGGCGTATCCAAAGAGGACTTGCCGTTCACTGATTTATCAATTGATAGTGCGGTATCTAGCTGTGAAAATACATACGTTACAATTGGAAGCGATCTGGATCCTATAATTCCAGCCATGGCTTCCTTAAATGACGGCATTTCTGATACTGAAAAAATAAGGGAAGCACAAAAAATTCATGGGGAGAAACTATATTCAAATGCTAAAATATTAAAATTTGGTTTGGCATACAATATTAAAGATAATAAATTTAAACGTCAATTAGTGTATGATTTTAAAGAGGGCAAATATCCAGAATCTATTCCTGAATTAGTAGATAGATACAAAAAAGGCCTTATACGGTGGGAAGAAATTAAAAAGATGGCTAATGAAAGGAAAAAAAGCCTTACACATCTAGCGTATGGTTTGTTCCCAAATTTGAAAGGGGGGTTTACTAACTTACTAGCAGCATACCTAGCAGAAAGCACTGAAAAATTAGTTGGGGTTAGTATCCTTGAAACTGACCGCACCCTGCAAAAAATGAATATTATTTCAAATGATCCATCACTGAATATTGGTTTGTTTGTACATAAAGTAGCAAACAAATTTAATGGTTTTGGCGGGGGTAGTATTTCTAGCGCTGGGGCTACTTTACAGAAAAAGGAGACTACAAACTTTCTGCAAAACCTTAATAAAGAGATTGGAGATTATAAAAAATTATTAAAAAGCAATCAAGACTAAAAAGATGACCAGAAAAAACATTGAAATAATTTTACCAGAAGTATCGCAAGACACTATTAAGTACGACTTGCGCAAAATGAAAGAAAAAGGCTTAATTGTCCAAAGTGGTGAGTCTGTAAATACATAGTATGAAGCTAATTTTTAGTTAAAAAAACTACCTAAAATTTAACCGCAATTAGAAGCGATCCCGAATAATTAATTAAGTATTTAATTCAGGAATCACAAAATACCATCTCCTAATATCCCCTACTATTTGTTTTAAATTCTTTAAACAGTGGTCTACCAAAGAATACTCACTCGTAAGAGTGGGTGTTTTTTGTTTAGGCTAATATTTATGCTATAATACAAATGTTAACTAAATTAAACAGTATGAAAAAGTATTTTAAAAAATCTAATCCAAAAATAAAAATTAATACAATTTATGTTTTTATTGATGCTTCAAATGTCTGGAATGCGGTCAAGGCTGAAAAGAAATTTATTGAATACAAGAAGATTAAAAATTGGTTGAAAAAGAATTTTAATGCTACTAATGTTGAAATTTTTTATTATGATGCCTACCCCAAAGATGGGACAAGGGAATATAGCCTAGATGGTAAACATAGATTTTTTACCTATCTAAAAAAAGGTCTCGGCTTCACGGTGCGTAAAAAAGAATTAAAAAGAATTACCATTACTAGTAAAGATGGGGAATCTATCATGGAGAAAGGTAATATGGATATAGAGATGGTTATTGATGCGATCCATAATATGAATAAATATGATACTGCTGTTTTGTTTAGTGGAGATGCTGATTTTTTGGCACTAGTTAATTATTTAAAAAATGGTGGTAAAAAAGTCTATATTTTCTCCTCAAAAGATAATATATCTCGCGAACTTAAAACTGGCGGGAATGGATATTTTGATGTAAGGGATATAAAAGAATTCTGGGGTAAGGATTTGAAATATCGTATAAATAAGCAAAAATAAAACCACCCTCAACTAAGAGGATGGCTCTAGGATGTATAACCCTAACAGTTCTATGGAAGAACCGAAAGACATTATTAATATACACTTTTTTAATAAAAATGTCAAATTTCATCCACAGGGTGTCAAAATAGCATTATTATCAAATATTTATCTGATATATTAACTATATCAGATTATATCAATTTAAGGGATGTTAATGGTGAGCAATAGTCCGTAACTCAGGAATCACAAAATACCATCTCCTAACATCAGCCACTATTTGTTTTAAATTCTTTAAACAATAGTCTACCGAAGAAGACTTCTCCTCGCGAGTGGTCTTTTTTGATTTGTAGATTAGAAAAAAATAGAGTTTCTCAGTTTTTACGTGATTTATAGATTGAAATAAGGATTTGGTTTATTTCAATAAATGGCATATTATTACAACATAAATAACGACATTGTAAAGATATAAATTATCAAGAAAAAACTATAAAATCTTTAGTGACAGCGATAAGTTATGTTGTTTCACTTATGGCTTTAGGTTTTATTTCATTTCTTGTTTCCATCGGCTTATCTTGGAGTCGTTGTGATTTGAAATGCGAGGTATCTCACTTTTTATCTAGTGAGCTACTGGCTATATTTTTTTGGCCGGTGATGCTCATAGGCGACATTGATAACCTTGTTTTCGTATTGATTTTTTGTGCTCTTTTTAATATTCTTTTTGTTTATTTTATTTTGCGTTTAATTATAGCGAAGACGCGGTTGTCAAATAAACAAATTATTTTAATAATTATTATCGGTTCTTTGGTAATTGCTCCTATTTTACCGATTATTGGATTTAACAGTGAATTCTATCGCCAGTTTGTAATGGACTTCTGGTCTTAAAAGTCTTTTTTGATTTCGATTCAGTTGTGATTATTTTTTTACACACTATATCTAATTTTTAAATTGACCTTATTTTTTATAATTGTCTGAAAAACTTCAATACCTCCTCCACCAAAGTTTTTCAAAGGAATAAGGCATATAAGCATCAGAGATTTTTTAAAAAGTACTTCTTTTTAATATTGAGCAACCAAAACCCAATATCTGAAGCCATTTATGCAAGCCTATTGGCCTAACCCTATACACAACCTGCTTAGTCCTGCCAAGACCCTTGCAAAATACTATATTTATGCTAATGTTTAATCAATAGAAACAGTTTGTGATTCTGGTATTATAAAATACCGTTTTTTAATATCAGCGATTATTTGTTGCAAATTCTTTAAATAATGGGGCACTTAGCTCAGTTGGCTAGAGCATCTCGTTTACACCGAGAGGGTCGGGGGTTCGAGTCCCTCAGTGCCCACCAGAAAAACTAACCCATGCTTATATGAAATATTTTTTTAGTTTTTTAGCTATTGTAGCTGGATTCTTTTTAGTTAAATATTCCAATAACATTGTGAATAGCTTTGGGCGTAGTGCCTGGGCTGAACATTATCTTGGATCCTACGGAGGTACCAGAGCATTAATTAAAATGATCGGCATTCTTTTTATAATAGGTGCATTGTTGGTTGTTAGTGGATTAATGAATACAATTCTTTACTCAATCTTTTCACCGACCATAAGTAGTATGTCATATTAGTATAAATAAGGGCCGCTAGCTCAGTTGGTAGAGCACCTGCTTTGCAAGCAGGGGGTCAGGAGTTCGAGTCTCCTGCGGTCCAAAAAAGACATATGATAAATAAGTATCAAAAATTCCACGTAGGCATAAATGTAATTGTAGTCAAAAATAATCAATTGCTTTTGGGCAAAAGGAAAAATGTTTATGGAGCTGGAACTTGGGGTATGTCAGGTGGCCACTTAGAAGACATGGAAGGAATGAAAGATGCGGCAGCTCGTGAACTATTTGAAGAAACCGGTATAAAGGCCGAGGAATATATTTTTTCTGATATAGTCAATGATCGACGCGATAATCATTATTTACAAATAGGTTTTGTGGCAAAAAATCATAAGGGTGAACCTCAGGTGAGAGAGCCTGATAGATGCGAGGAGCGGAAATGGTTTGATTTAGATGATTTGCCAGAGAACATATTTCCGGGACACGTTGAGAATATAAGATTATATTTGGAGAATTCAAATTTTGGTGATAATTAGTTATATGAAACAAGATCCTCAATTTAAAAAGGTAGCAGTTGAATCAGCCAAACAAGCTGGTAAGGTTATATTAAAACATTTTGACAAGATAGCCAGGAAAAATTTAATGGTAAAGAATAAGTATGAGATTGTAACCCCGGCTGATTTAGCAGCAGAGAAGATAATTCTTAAGAATATTAAAAAGAATTTTCCAAGTCATAGAATTTTATCCGAAGAGGAAGGTAAAACTGGGGCTGAAAAATCAGAATACTTATGGGTGATAGACCCCTTAGATGGGACAACTAATTTTTCGATGGGTAATCCCCTATTCAATGTATCAATTGCATTATTTAAAAATGATAAACCAATACTCGGGATAATTTACGTACCATTTTTAAATAACTTATATCTAGCGCAAAAAGGCAAAGGAGCTACTTTAAATGGAAAGAAAATAAGAGTATCAACGGTAGGTAAAATAAAAGATGCATTTTTGACTTTTTGCCATGGGTATAATGAGAAGAGTGTTAAGAAAGCGATTAAGATATATAGTAAGTTAAAGTTTGAGGCAAGGGATCTAAGACAAATCGGAGCAGCGGCCATTGAATGTGCCTGGGTGGCACAAGGTAAAACTGAAGCAATTATGATACCCGGAGTAAATGTGTGGGATGTGGCAGCCGGAGCTCTACTCATACGGGAAGCGGGTGGCATAGTAAGTGATATGATGGGACATGAATGGGATATACATTCAGAAGGTATTATTGCAAGTAATAAGGTGATAAATGATCAGCTTATACGAAGAGTGAAGAATATATGAAGATTAAAGTGAAAGTAAATACTAAGGCCAAAGAGAACAAGGTAGAAAGAATAAGCAATGATGAATATGAGATAAATACCACTCAAATTCCAGAGAAAGGCAAGGCAAATGAAAAAATTCTAAAGATGATGGCCAAAGAATTAAAAAAAGCGAAGAGTAACTTAAGAATTATTCAGGGAGGAAAAAGTAGATACAAAGTAATAGAGATTGACAATTAGCTTTTTAAGATTTACTATATTAAATATCATGCGGGTGTCGTATAATGGTTATTATATTGGGTTGCCAATCCAAAGATGGCGGTTCGATTCCGCTCACCCGCTCCAACTAAAAGCTTCTTTAATAGCTCTAATATTAGGGGAGTTTTTAGTTGGAATTTAAGTGGCTGGTAATGGGAATCAAACTTTTGCCTTATTTTATAAACCGCGCAATTTGACATCAAAATAAAGTCTTCTGGTTATATTTATTAAAATTAAGCTAATATTAGCTAAATTATTACTTTATGCTAACCGCGCAATTTGACATATAACTTTTGATCTAAAAAAAGCATACCCTAATTACTTTTTAGATACAAAGGAATTCATTGCTTATCTTAACAAAATTGTAGACAAAAAATAATAAATTTTACAAAATAAGCTAAGCTTCTCCCTGCATAACAAACTCTGGAGAACAAATCCCCCCATCGAATTGTACTGTCACAGTTCTAACATCATTGACTAAAGAGCTCCATCCAAAAAACTCTAGAAATTCTAGAGTTTTTTGGATGAATTGACATTGCCATACCCAATAAAAAATGGTATAATTACAATATGAAACAAGCTAAAAAATATATAAAGTCATCATCTTTCTGGGATTATAAGATTGAGAAAAGGGCACTTAAAAATGAAAAAGTGAAAAAGTTTTGGTTGGCTAGAAAAATCAATATGGCGGACTGGCAAGGGATCAAGAAAAAAGACCTAGAAAAATATTTACCCGAACTTGATATCAGGCCGGAAATGAAAAATTTGTTAACTTTATTTTTGGAACATGCTTAAGAATATTTTAAATCCAACACAGATAAAAGCATTAACTGCTATTGGCCAAAGCGAACTGGCTAAAATTTATTATTGGACTGGTGGTACTGCTTTGGCGTATAAATACTTAAACAATAGATTATCAGTTGACCTGGATTTTTTTAGTTATGATTTAATAGCAGATGAAGAGCTGTTGGCTTTGGTAAATAATATCAAAAAGCAATTAGGGGTTAAAAGAATTAAATTTTATAAGAATTTAAATCGTCAACAATTTATCCTTGATTTTGGCAATAAAATCAGCTTGCAACTTGAGTTTGTATATTTCCCCTTTGATAATATATCAAAACCAAAATCAGACCAGGATTTTAAGATTAAAGTTGATTCATTAGTTGATATGGCGACTAATAAAACGCTAGCTACTTATCAGAGAAATGAACCTAAAGATATTTTTGATTTATATTCCCTTTTAGAAACTAAAAAATTTAAATTGCCTGGGTTAATAAAAAATGTTAATAAAAAATTTGAAATAGAAATTGATGAAGCAGATTTGGAAGCAAAAATTTTAAGTAATATTGATTTATTGGAGAATATAAGGCCATTGATATTGAATAAGAGGAATTTCAAAATTGGCAAGATAGAAGCTTTTTTTACCAAGAAATCTGTTAACTATTTAAAGACGGTTATTTTTTGATACCAAACCCTGTGTTGAGAACTAAAAATTGAGATGGTAATATTAAAAGCAAAAGTGATATACAATGAATAAAATTCAACAAGCCAATCAAGAGTCTAGACATGGTAATAATTTGAATGATAAGAATTTTAAGAGTGTGGCAGGACTCTATGAGAAGAGTTTAAAGTTTCCAGCCCAAAAATACCAAAAGCAGCTAATTATTTGCCCGATCGGACTTGTTAGTTCAGGAAAAACCACAGTCGTCAAGATTTTGTGTAAAAAGTTACCACTTTTGCGCGTTTCAACTGATGAGATTAGATTACTATTAAAAGAAAAAGAGTACAATTTTACTAGGACACGTGAATTGGCTTGGCATATAATTAATAAATATTTAAAGCAGGGGTTCAGTATTGCCATTGATGCAGATTGTATTTCCGAAGAGGCACGCAAATATATAAAAGATTTGGAAAAACAAACTAAAACCAAAGTTTTTTGGATTCATATTAACCCACCCCGGAGTTTTATTTTAAATAATTTAAGTAAACCTAAAAAAATATTCAAAAATACTGAACATGCATTGCGGGTTTATAAAATGCACAAAGTATTACATAATAAGATAAATTTTCCTTTTATATATATTTTTGATACGGCCAAAAATAATGTGATAGAACAAACCAAGGAGTGCGTGTTACTAATTAAGAAGGAATTAAGTTAACCAATTCATATGATTGAATTGTGGGATATAAGAATTGTGCCCTAAGCGGAGTAATATTAGTTCTAGCGACCTCCGCCAAAAAACTCTAGAATTTCTAGAGTTTTTTGAATAGGCGAATAAAATCATTATAACCTCATTTTCTATTTTTTAGATTTTCTCATTTTTGTCCTCTGAACATCAGATAAAGACGTAAGCCAGAAAACAAAAGGTCGACGAATTTTCTCAATTGAATAGTCCCCGCTTATAAAGAGCGCGGGCTTTTTAATTTCAAAAAAAAGAAGCATCCCAAGAGTAGCTCTCATATTTAAAGGAGAGAGATTATTGTGTTCAATTAAAAATTGTCCTCTGGTAGTCATATTTTCATAAAAAAAGCAACTCGAATAGCTTCTAGTTGCAGATAATACTTACATATTGATTTTCCTCGGGGAAACAGAATATTGCAACCGTTGTTCCCTGTCTTAATAATACACTGGATAGCTTGAAAAGTCAATATTATGTATTTAATGTGATATAATAAGAGTATAAACTTTATGCGTCACAAATTAATTTTTTCCATAAAATATACATTACTTATCCTGACATCTTGTCTGTTCTTTTTTTATATCTACCATAAGGGGTTGGGATTAGATTTTTCTATAAAGACCATGATCTTTATAGCCCTATTCCTTGTTGATCTGATTATATTAATGCATTTGCTAAAATCTCGTGTATTGGGCGCTATATTTTTATCCCTGTCTTTAATTGTCTTCACCTTTTATTCTTTAGTAAATTTCGCTTATTATGAAGTTTTTAATTCTTTCTTGAGAATAAGGCAAGAACAAGTGGCTCAGGTAAATAAACCGCTAATTGAGCTTTTGGGTAATTACTACATCCTTATCCCAACCTACCTATATGGTCTGGCTTTAATTTTACTTCTTGGGATAATAGCGGGGACGGTGGTCTATTGTAAAAAGCATAAAAAAATAAGTGTAGAGTATGAAATTGCAAACTTAAGAAAATTATACAATAAGATAAACTTTGTAGGATTGAAAAGAAAAAATAGAATATCCTTGTCTTTCATATCTCTCCTAATTTTATTTATAATAATAAATTCAATGCTTTACTTCGGGATTTATAATTATAAAAAACAAGCAAGTGCAGAAGGGTTTACGCGTGTGCGATATTTTTCTGATTTAGGAGTGCCTGGATATTTAATTAGCGGATTAACTGGCAACATAGCTGGATCAGTAAAATATAAAGAGAACACCCCCTTAGAAACACCTAGCAAGCCAGCTGATATAAAAAGCATAATTGATACCTTAAAAGAAAATATAACCGAATTGTCTTGGCTATCTAACCTAGAGAAAACGCCAGGCATTGAACTGGAAAAAACTGTAAATCCCCCACATATAATTATTTATCAACTGGAGTCGGTTGGTTCTTGGGCCCTAGAACAACAACCAACCCCAATGCCCTATTTATCTGAGTTAATAAACGAAACTGCAAGTGTAGAACATTTTTTTGCTAATAGCTGTACAACTATTAATGCTGAATTTACATCAATGTGCAGTTTTTATTCTGAAACATGGGGACCAGTGAGCGACCTCTTCTCTCAGAATGAATATTATTGCCTACCCCAATTACTTAGAGAAAAACACAACTACAAGACAGCACTGCATCACGCCAATTCAGCAAATTTTTGGAATCGTAATATATTAGGGCCTAAGTGGGGTTTTGAGGATATGTATTTTAGTCCACACTATGAAAACAGGGAAGATGATGGCTCTTTGCTGAAAAATACCGTTTCACAGTTAAAAAAATCAGAACGGCCAATGTTGCAGTATGTTATAGGGTTTAGCACTCATGGTCCTCATAACCAAGCATTTATGGATAATTATTTTAGTACTAATAAGTCTAGAATAAAACCATATGAGCTTGAGCTGAATGACAACGCCAAAACAGCAACTCAAGATGAGGAAACCACCCGTATATATTTTGGATTTCTGCAAAAGGCAGATATGGCCATTAAAAACCTATTTAAAGATCTTGAAGAAAATAATCTACTTGATAAAACAATAGTTATAATCTATGGAGATCACCGCTATTACGACTTTAAGTCTGATGACAAAATCAATGATTTCTATAACTACAATAAAGTCCCCTTTGCAATGCATATACCGCAAAAATACCGCGGTCAAGTAAAAAAAATCGCCAGTCATGTTGACATTGCTCCAACGTTATTGAATATAGTCGAAGGAGAGGGATATGAGATGCCGGAACATTTTGTGGGTAGTAGCCTATTTAGCAGTAGCCACCCCAATAGCGCGATTAATAAATGTTTGGGTGAATCCTACTATGTCGACCAGAATATTATTATCAATAACGACATGCTTTTGGGGGTAGAAAGTCCAATAGCCTTTTTGAGAGAATATGCTAAGGATAAATTTGATAAGTATGCCAGTCTCTTCAGGCAAGTACTAAAAAAAAGTGATGAAATAATGGTGGAGAATATTTTATTGGGAGATTATAGAACAAAAAGCAATCGACTACAAACAAGCGATGTTAAGAAAGAGATGAAAATTGATTTTGTACAAGAAACAGACAGTGATCAAGACGGATTGTCTGATTTAAGAGAGAAAGCTATAGGTACAAATAGAAAAAATCCCGACACTGATGGGGACGGGATACTTGATGGCATAGAAGTGATTGAAGGTAGCGACCCTTTGTGGCCTGGCCGGTTATAAGAATTATTGAAACTCTTGAATTCTGCCCCCTCCCAGGCAGATTTTGTTTTTATAAAAAACAACGTACTGACCAGGAGTGATTGATTTTACTGGTTTTCTGAAAATAATCTTTAGCTTCCCCTTATGAATAGGATAAAGAATTGCTTTGGCTGCCTTGTGAGCGTAGCGAATCTTGGCCTTAATCCTAATAGGTTTGTCTAGTAGTTGATTAGAAATAAAATTAAAGGGATAAAGAACCGCTTGTTGCGATTTAAGATCATCTTCGTTTTTACTGACGATTAGAACGTTTTTAATTATATTAAAACCAACCACAAACCAGGGACCACCTGCTAATTTTATGCCTTTGCGTTGGCCCAAAGTATAGAAATGAAGACCTTGATGTTTACCCAGAATATTACCTTGTATATCTTGTATCCCCCCTACTTTCTCCCCAATAGCCTTACTCAAAAATTTAGGCATAGATTTACCGGCAACAAAGCAAAAATCTTGGCTTTGTTTTATTTTTTCAAAAAAATCAAAGCCATGCCTTTTGGCAATTTTATATACCTGTTGCTTGGTATATTTGTCAAGAGGGAAAACGACGTCTTTTAAATATTCTTGGGGTAGAAAGGACAAAGAATATGTCTGATCTTTGTGTTTATCTTTGGGCTTTAGAAGCTGATAACCTACCTTGCCTTTTTTGACTTGTGCAAAATGTCCAGTGGCTACATGCTGGATACCTTTATCTCTTGCCCAGGCAAACAGTTTTTTAAATTTTAAATTTGGATTACACATGATGCATGGATTGGGGGTTTTATTGTTCCTTAATTCAGAAATGAAATAATCAATGACTTCTTGTTCAAATTCCTTTGAAACATCAAAGATATGATGTTCTACCCCTAGTTTTTGACAAACTTGCCTGGCAACATCAAAAGACTCCTTTGAGCAACAGGCGTTTTCACGCAGGGAGTTATCTTTGTCTTGCCAAACAGCATATTTGAGTGAGAGGCCAATTGGTTGCCAGCCTTGTTTTTTGAGCAATATTAAAGCGACTGACGAATCAACTCCGCCAGACATGCCAACTACTATTTTTTTATCATTCTTATGTTTCATGACGAATGATTAGCATGAATAGAAGAGCAAGGATAAAAACCAGAAAAGAAAGTAACGATTTTTTTAAATTTTTCTCTTTGTGAAGTTCTGGGATTAAGTCCGAGGCAGCAATGTATATAAAACCACCAGCAGCAAAGGGTAGCAAAAACATATTAACGCCCTCTATCCGGTTAACAAGAAAATGGCCAATGATTACCCCAATAATTACCGTGCTGGCTGAAATAAAGTTATACAGCAAGGCCTTGCCTTTTTTAAAGCCAGAATATAAAAGTACGCCAAAATCACCAATTTCTTGAGGTATTTCATGTAGGGCAATTGACAAGACTACAGGAATGCCAAGTGCAGGACTGACGGCAAAAGAAGAGGCAATTATAATACCATCAATTAAATTATGTACCCCATCACCAATAAGATTTAGGTGCCCCAAATGTTTATGGGTTTCGCAGCCCACTTCATGACAATGATGCCAGCGTAGTACTCGTTCTATTATAAAAAAGAAACAAATACCAAGGAGTGTATATTCAAAAATTCTGACTGGCTGTCCAAATTCTTCTATGGCCTCGGGCAAAAGATGGAAAAACGCACCACCCAAAAGAGCCCCAGCGGAAAAGCCGACAAATAACATAATTATCTTGTTGATCACCTTTTCTTTGAGAGCTAAAACAATAACTCCTGTTATTGAAAGGAGGCTAATACCGATAGCGGCCAAAAGTGAAAGTGTAAAATTTGTCATAATTTAATAGTACTAGAATATGAGTATTTTTTCAAGGAACGCAAAAACCCGATTTTTGAAAAATCGGGTTTTATGGGAAAAGGTCAATTTATTATATTTTACTCTTTGAGATCAAGCCGATCGCAGACTCCGTCGCCGTTGCTATCAACGAATTGTCCACCATGCTGGAAGAATTTACCCATGCCTTTTTTAAATATTCTTCTTGGTTTGAGTCCAAGTTCATCGGCAATGGCTTTGGCACCTTCATGGTCGCCGTCTTGTTTAAGTTGATGCATGGCAACAAACTGATCAAAATTGTCTTCAGTTATAATTTCAGTTAACTTCTCTGCACCAGGTCTGTCGCTAATAGCCTCAAGCCAAGCTTGGTAGTCATTATTTTCGATGGCGTCCATAACAACTTGGTGTTGTGCCTTTTTCTCAGCGATTTGTTCTTCTGTTAATTGAGGCTTGTGAACCCGGTTGCCTTCGCCTTGAGGACTAAAGGCTAAAGTGGATAATACCCCTGCACCCAAGATAAGTCCTAAAGCTGCTAGGGTAATCAATGTTTTTTTGTGAAACATATATTATTGGTTAGTTTATAATAGAAAGTGGCCTACTTTCCTACTCACTTATTAGTACGCAGTCTTTATATATTTTATTTCACATAGACCGGGGACTTTTGAAGCAGGCGCCTTTTGCCGCCCATAAATGGCCTAATGTGTATGGCTTGGAACCTAGACTCTCCAATCTCTTTTCCAATAACTTTTATTCTCATATTCGGGGAAAGGGTCATATGAGGGGGTAAAATTTCTTGATTATAAATAACTATCCAGTGTCTATTATGTAAATCCTCTAAGTTTAATTCTTGCTGGTTTAATATATTAAGAATTCTACCGGCCAAAATACCACTATCTTTTGGCCTGTCCCACATTCTCATGCGGGTATCCATAAGGCGTCTATAAATAGGAAGTCTTTCATCAAATTGTCGCTCAAGCTTGGCACCCAGTCCTGTGGAGTAAAAAATAGTGCCAAGTAAAATGCTTAGAACGATGCTAAAGATAAATATTAGAACAATCCTGTGTTTATAGCCGGCTTTGGTTTGGCGGAAAATGTAATAAACAAGCAGGATAAAAATAGCAAGCAAAATAATCCAAAAATATGGCAGGCTGGCAAAGACAAAAGAGAAAAGACTGGGGCTAACTCTGTCGTATAAATCCCAATCATTGTTTTTAATCATATAGATAACAACAGCAAAGCCAAGACTGCCTATTATAAGGGAAATAGTAGCTAAAGCCCAGACAAAATATTCTTTGAGTATAAATTCCCATTTAGGCTTAGGTTTGAGCTTGTGTTGCTCAATTTTTTCTATTATTTTTTGGGTGAGGTTTTTATCGCTCATATTTTTAAGTTTAATTCTTTAAGTTTTTCGAAAAAATTCTTTTTAGCACGATTGATAAGCGTACCGATGGTACTGGTTGGTTTTTTCAAGATATCTGACATTTCCTGATAACTCTTATCTTCAAAAAATTTAAGCACAAGGACTTCCCTGTATTTAATGTCCAATTTAGCAAGTACTTGGCTAATTTTTTCTCTACTTATTTTAGTATCAGTTTCCTTTTCTAAATTAAAGTCAGAGGCAATATTGTTAAAGATATCATCTTCATTATCAGAAGTCACTGTTTGAGGACGAGATTTTTGTTTACGAAAATGGCTAATTGTCTCATTGTGAGCAATGCGATAAATCCAAGAAGAAAATTTTAGAGAGTCATCAAAGGCGTTTAGATTTTTATATACCTTAATGAATATTTCTTGTAATAAATCTTCAATATCTTCTTGACTATAACTTGAAATACGTCTGATATATCGGGTGAGTTTGGCTTCGTAATTCTTAACTAAACAATAGAAAAAATCCTGGCTCTTAAGAGTCAGCTGGACTAATTCCTCATCGCTTTTATTATTACATTTATCCTGTGTCAGCATATCTATATTATACACATGTTATTATATAATACGCAAAGAGGGATGGTTTTATTTCACTATCAAAGAAACTATCCCTCTAAGAACAGTTTGGCTATTAAGTATTATGGTCATTATAAAAATAGCTATCTTTTAATTTCCACGCAGTTCACAGAAGTTAGGTGATTCTTGGTTGCAGAAATAGGACGGAATCTACAACAGTTGGTGATGGATATTGCGAATATGGCTAGCTTCCATTCTTATAGTCTTGAACCACTAAAGATAGAAAGCATATAGAGTACGATAACTATATTTTTATTCTATCGTACCTTGGATATATTTTATCAAGTTTATATAATTATTCTTTGTGCATGGTCGGGTTTATCTAAATCTAAAACTAATACTGCTAAATTTTCTCCAATATTATGGTTACCGGAGGTTAGGCATAATGTGATTCCAATCTGATGCTTAAACTTCCCGGACTTCTCCACTGTTTCATGTACATGCCCATGTAGTGTAAGGAATGGCTGATACTTTTCTATAAATCGCCTGACTGCCATACTGCCGACATGCGTTATGCCTGAAGCAGAAAAAGGTGAAATTATATCTAAATTTGTACGGTCTGGAGGAACATGGGTTATATAGATTGCCTTGTCTGGGTTTTGAGTAAACAATTTATCTGATAAATCTTTTTGGATTGAGTCTTGCTTTTCAATTTCAGGAGTAAATTCAAAATTCTGCCAGCCGTCTTTAGTACTCTTTTTGGCTTTAAGTCTATAGTTTACTCTTTTTCTTTCTTCATAATATGCTTCCAAATTTTTAGGTATATTGCTAAAATCATATTTCTCCCAATCCTTAATTCCAAACGGCGTGATTGGCACACAACCATAACCGACTAAATCAAAATTGTCTGTTAATTTTATTCTTTTATTATGAATTAGATGATATAAATTACCGTCCCCTTTTTCCAAAATATCCATGTTGGCCATAACATCGTCATTGCCCATCATTAAAAATAGTTTGCAATTTGGTAGTTTATTTTTTAAGGGGGATAATAATTCTGGTAATTTGTTTCTTAAAAACCTTCTTTGGCCTATTATAAATTCACCTTCATTAAAATCTTTAGGTGCTATATCTCCGCCGATAATGATAAAATCGGCACGGACTTGGATAACATGACTAACTAACTTTTTATATTGAGTTTCATTTCCGTGTATATCGGAAGTATATATTACTTTACTCATATTTTTATCTTAACACAAAAGCCACCTAAATAAAATTTAAGTGGCTTTTGGTTTGCGGGATTAGGACGGAATCTACACCAATTGATAAGGGAAATCACGCAAATTTCTACTTATGCTTATACAATCTAAAAATTTTTGATATACTAAAGTATATAGACCTTATTATACATTACAAATTTTATTTATGGAAAATGAATCACAATTTAAAAATCAGGAAAATGCTGTAATAAAGATATGGGATAAGCGTTATTCTGAGACGGAGACATATAGAAAGCAAAAGGTAAAGGACGGATCCGTATTTGATTTTTTTGAAAAATACAATGATGAAGTAAAAGCTGGTCCATCTCTCGACTTGGGATGTGGTAATGGCCGTCACCTTCGACATATGGCCCGAATGGGGCTTGATACCTATGGCATTGATATTTCATCGGAGTCCCTGAAACAGCTCAAGGAAGATTTCAAAGAAGAAGATCTTATGGCAAATATACAACAGTCAAGTTTTTACAATCTTCCTTACAAAGATGAAAAATTTAATAGTATTGTCAGCCATAATAGCCTTCAGCATAACGATTGGGATGGAGCAAAAAAATCTTTTGCGGAAGTAGGGCGCGTATTAAAAGATAGTGGTTTATTTTCACTCACAGTAATATCAACGAATTGCGACAGGCCACAACAAGTGAATGATATATCAAGCAAGGAGGAAGGAACAACTTTTATTCCTTATGAGGGGCGCAAAGCAGGCATAAAAGTTCATCATTATTCAGAAGAAGAGCTGGAGGAATTGGCACAAGAAAATGGACTAAAAATAATTGAGAAGAGAGAGTATGTAAGAGAAGTTACGGATCCATACGACAACAAAAAAGTCCAAAAAGGGCATTGGATAGTAGTATTTAGAAAAAACAAAGATAATCAGCATAGTGCTTAATAAAAAATACAACCATACAGTCCGCGGATTCCGTATCTGCGGGTTTTATTAATTATAGGGGCTTTAACTGAATTTTCCCAACAAAAAATTCCCTTCAAATTAATTGAAAGGAATTTTTTGCGAGAGGAGGACGGAATCTACACCGGTTGATTAATGAAATCATAAAAATCAAAGATTTTTCTTGTAAATTTTAATAGTTCTTTGATAATTAAATTCTTATAACTAATATTATATAATACTTGATAATTTATTGCTGAGGAAGTTTGCCTTCACCAAGCGGATTGTAGCCAGCCTGGATTTCCTGGCCATCGAAGTAACTATCACCATCGGTGTCTTTTTGCTGCGTATTTGTACCTAATATAAGCTCGACTTCATCGGGTAATTCATCACTGTCACTGTCAATATATTCAGTAACATGTTTGATGCCGTTTGGTGATGCGATATTAAGACCGGCCTTTAGTCCGCCAGTGTCAAGCCCCAAAGTAAAAAATAGGTAATATGTGTTTTTCCCGCCGCTAACGAAAACATACGGGGCAGTATTCATATTGGAACCACCAAAAACGGATCTCATATAAATTGTACTGCTACTGCAACTCGCATCATCCCAGCCAATACTACTCAAACAAGCCATACGATCTTTGCCGGTCACGCCATAACTTAAATTTTCGGGGTGGCTATTATGATCTACATAATACAGTTCAAGAGCTGTCTGGAGTTGTTTAATCTCTGAAATGCTTTTGGCACCGTTTCCTATATCTTGGTCATTGGGGTTAACAAATGTATTGCTGCCAATCTTATCAAGCACGATAATCTCCTGACTTAATTCTTCATCAGCTAATATGTCTTTTTCTGAAACAAAATAATCTTTAAATTTTTTGAATAATTCCTGGTAGTGGTCTGACACTTGCAGTGGAATAGATTGCCTCTCCCACTCGCCAAGCATATATACAGGAGGGATAATAATACCAGATTCCATAGTAATACAAGGCGTAAAAACTTTAGGTTCTACATGCGTCCTTCGCTCATCTTTTATCCAGCCACTGATTAAGTTGGTATATCTTGTAAGAAGAATACCTTTGCGAATACCTGTATTGCCATAGAATTCTACATCTTTATCAATAACTATATCGGACTGCTCTCCATCTTGATTGCCCTGTCTGTCCTCATAACTTGTTTTTAAGATGAGTGTGGCAGATGATGATGTCTTTTTTAATTTTAAAAGTACCAGTCCGCCTCGAGTTTCGCCGCCCTTAGTCTTTGATGGAAATAGCGTGTTAACTTTCATAATTTCACCAGTGGCTTCATTGGCTTCTGGCGATCCATAAACTTTTTCAATTTCATAGCCAGTGGCATCCAAGCTCAAAACAAGATTAAAAACTAAAGGGGTGACCATGTATTCAAATTCATCATCCATTCTTGTCTTAAATTCTTTAGGCGAGTGTACTGAATAATAGTTGGCACCACGCACTTTAGTAATTGCCTCAGTAAGCTCAGTATTAAAATCGACGCCAATACCGATAAAAGTTGTATAAGTTTTATTTTCAGCATTTAGACTGGTTTGACCAAGTAGCCCCTCCTGACTGGTATCACCTAGGTTGGGCATAGCATCAGTCAAAAATATAATCCTATTTTCGTAGAGAGAGGAATCAACGTCTTCAAATTCAGCAAAAAGCTCGGTACCCATTTTCATACCAGCCGACATTTGAGTTCCCCCGGCAGGTGCAAGTTCAAGAATATGATTTTTAATTTGTGACATGTCAGTATCTCCTACAAGATTTAGAGGTTTAGCGAGATAAGCGGTATCATCAAATAAAACCATGCCAAAACTATCGTCTTTTTCCAAATGATCTAAAAGAGCAACAACTGACTGTGCAGCAACTTCCATTTTGCTTTTACTGCTATCTTTTTCCGTATAATCTTCTACTTCTATTTGTCTGCCAAATTGATCATAATAGTACCGATCAAAAGGAGAGCTCATAGAGCCCGAGATATCCAAAACAACAACTAGGTTCAATTTTTTTCTTTCAAAATCTGATTCTTTAATACCTGAATTTAAACCAACTGATAAATAATACTCATCCTGTCCACTAAACGGATCTTTGGAAACAGCGTAGCTATATGACGGACAAAACAACTTTTCACATTTTGTGCTTTGGCCAGTATCAAAATAATAATCATAAAATAATCCTTCATATGTTATATCAGTAGGTAAGGGCAAATAGTCATTTGCTATATTTTGCCTAAAGTTATTAATGTCTTTGGCGCCACCAGTAGAAAACCCAATATTACCGTTTCCAGCTGGCGACCCCATACCAACATTATCTGCATAACTCACACCAAAATCAATTGGTCCGGCAAGATTTTTTATTCCTTGGCTGATAGAGCCTGAAGTACTTCCGCCTGATTTTGAGCTATCATATTGCCAATCATCAACTTTTTGCCCATTATCAACATTAACTAAATGTTTTATATTATTGATAATAATATTATCCGAATTGAAATTAAGAAAAAACGAAGAAATAACAAGGAAAAACAAAACAACAACAACGACCCAGAACCACCATTGCTGATAAATTTTTTTCTTTTGGGGGGACAAATTATATAGGTCGCTCTCCTTTTCTTTTTGATCAGTTTCCGGCTGTACTGCATGACTTGTCGGATCTAATTGTGGTTGGTTGCCCATATATTAAAAGTAAATTAATAACTAATGTATAACTATTTTAAGTGTAGCACAAATAGATTGACCACAAAAATTAAAAAATAATTCCCAACAAAAAACTCCCTTCAAGTTTAATTAAAAGGAATTTCCTGCGGGAGTCGGACGGAATCTACACCAGTTGGTGGGGAATATTAAGGAAATTTGGGAGCTTAGGCGAGACACAAAGACGGCAATGGATTGCACTAAATTAACAGAAAGAGCTAAATGAGCTCTCTCTGTTAAGTCAACTAATATTTTTGATCTGCAGTTAGCTTACTTCTATAATGATCCAATATTTATTCTTTCTGGTTTAAAGGTGGGTTTAGGTCGTGGCACTGCTCGATTGGCAGCAATAGCACGGAACATTGTTTGTATGTTTTCTCCAGTGTTGATAAAAATAATTTCTTTTTTATTTGAAAATTTTCTATGTAAGTCTTCCTTCATTGTGAGCAGAGCATGGGAGGCAGAGCGGGAAATAAATTCAACATCACTAAAATCCAAATTTACCGATTTGGTTTTAGCTTTCGAAATAGCAGACCGAAGGATATCAGTAATGTCACGAGAACTGATAACCGGGGCTATTTTTTTAGCCACATCAATTATAGTTGGATTTTCTTTTGTCATATATCTATTATCTATATTATATCACATTATTCTACATATGGAGTAATGTCAAATGGCCTAGCCGGTTTTGGTATTCTATAGGCCACGATAACTCCATGCCAATTAAAATCGGGAAGAGCAATCAGTTTATCACTACTTTTTGATGAAACAAGCGCTGCTGAGCCAGAAATTAATACAAAATGCCCATTAAGGCCTTCACAAACGACCTTCTTTGATGTCCAGACTCCATATCCTCTTTCTTTGTTTGGCTTAGTTGAGTGACCTTTTAATACTTCGGTAATTGCATTGCCATCGGAAAAATCTAAACCCTTATCTTCTTTATATGTGGCTTTTAATCCCCTGCCTTGATCGACGATGCAAATATCTAAATAATTTTTGTTCGGATAAAATTGACCAAAAATATATCCTGTATCTTGCTTGCTGTGCTCAAAAATGTTAGTAACTAATTCAGTGATAGGGTAATATAAGGCATTTTTAATACCACTAACTTGCGTATCTAAACTCTGATAAACAAGCGAGGCGAACATTGATTCCAAGCGTTCACGTTCTATTTTGTCTTTTCTTTTTAAGACACTAATTGGAATATAACTTTTTGATGATTGAATAACTTTCTGTATCTCAGGGACATTGTCTACTCCTTGAGGAAAATTTATGGCACCTAAATAATCTTTTATATCACAATTCTCTAGGCTAATTTTACTATTAGAAGAGTTAACATAAGCACTGATTGGCAATACCAAAAGAGGACAAGTCCACTTTAAACTGGATAAATCGAACTCGAAATTTTGTTCGGCTTTGGTGCCCTTAAATGTGTTATATAAAGATACTAGTTGCCCCAACAATGTACTGTTTTTAGGTTGTGGTATTATTATTTTTTCCATAACTAATATGTAATTACTCTACTTAAATTATATTATAACTAGCAATAAATATCAACTCAAAAACCCCCTAAATAGGGGGCTCTAGAATTTTTTGCGGGAGTCGGACGGAATCTGCACCAATTGGTGGGGAATATAACGGAAATTGTGGAATTCAAGGTTATCTGTCTACCCGAAGTATGCCTAAACTAATGCATTTGCGTTAGGTTGAACCCATCTAATATTGAATCGCAGATAAAATTTTCCAATTGGCTATATTCATCTTCGCCTTGTGACTTATTTAAGTATTTATAATAAAATCTCTTATTCTCTTGCTTGATAACAGCTGGCGGTAAATTCTTGCGTAGTAGCATGGTATGAATCAGGAGACGTCCTATTCTTCCGTTGCCATCTGAAAATGGATGAATTTGCTCAAAACGACTATGCGTTTCCGTGATGTGCTGTACAAAGTCCTGTTTATTTGAGTTGATATCAAAAACAAGATCCTTCATTAATTCGGGGATCTTTAAAAAATTAGCAGTTGGTATATTAACTCCAGTAATTCTAACTGCATATTTTCTATAATAACCTGCATCTGGCTTTATACTATTCATTAATATTTGATGAAGTTTTAAAATAAAAGCTTCAGTTATTTTATAGTTTGGCTTTATTTGATCAAATAAAAAATCAAAAGCAGTACCGTGATTCTTAGCTTCTAAATGTTCGATTAAACTTTTATCTGGCAATGTAATATTATTGAATAAGACAGATGCAGTATCCCTTTTTGTTAGAGTATTCCCTTCTATGCTATTAGAATTGTATGTTAGTGATAATTTAAATTGATCATAAATATCCTTATGCTCTCTGATTATTTTTATAATATTTTGATGTTTTCTACTTTTTTTATTGATGAGTTCTTTTTTGGCGATAAGTTCATTATCGGGAATTGTTTGTTGCCCGGTATACTTTTTATATAACTCGTCTATTTGATTCTGTTTTTTTAAGTGAGGCTTTGAACGTTCATTCATCCAGCTATTTAGGGTAACAAAAGATACCCCAAGTTGTTTAGCTATCCCTTCTTGGGTTAAACCAGATTCTTTTTTGATTATGATTAATTTTTGTCTTATTGTCATATATGAGTATAATACTAAACTTTATAAAGTTTGTCAAATCGGCTAAACTTTATAAAGTTTTAATTCGTCTTCTTTATCTCAAAAACCACCCTATTCGGGTGACTTTTGCTCATTGCGGGAGTAGGACGGAATCTACACCAATTGGTGGGGAATATTAAAGAGATTTGGGGGTTTAGATATAAGATAGAGCACATATATGCATAAAAAAGCTAGTTATTTTAAATTGAAGGCTGCCTACATTATGCTACTAGTTTTGATGCCTCTTCATTGTCGGGAATAAATCTTTTAACCGCACCTGGCCAGTTTATGACAGGAATTCCCTTAAGAAAAGATAATATGCCTTTGCGATCAAGATTTTTTAATTCTAATTCATAGATAGCATCTATGGCCTTATTCAATCGACGTTCGTACCACCTTCTACGCCCATCTAGCTCAGAATATACATCGTCAGGTTTAACGTCTTTACTTTCAGCATATTCCTCTACAATTTGTTTAACGTTATTTTCTCTCTTTTTTAGAAAATCATCAAAGTAGTATTCTTTGACCATATCTTTAATATCTTCTAATTCCTCCTCTTCACTATATCGAGCCAAAACCTCATTTTCCAAAAACGGTCCAAATTTAAGCACCTCTAAAATTTCCTGTGCCCATATTTTTGCATTACCCCTTTCATTGAGCAACTTAATATTTGCTGATTGTTCTACTGGCACAAACAAATCATTAAATAAATGCGCATCTTCATGTACTCGGGTTTTATCAGCTTCTTCGTCGTCATCTCTATTACTAAAATATGTCGTAACCCACTCAATTTTCAGATTATCGCCATCCCCTGTATCGCCTGTACTTTCGGGGTATTTTTTTATAGTATCCCGTAATGTAATAGTTATTGTCCCGCCAAGTTTTGAAGGAAACGCTGCTCCCACACAATTTTTACCCTCTCTTAACCTGTTATAGCGATAAGACGATATTCGCGACTTGCCAGGATTAGCCTCAACGCCAGAATATGCAAAATTATAGTCACGCCAGTCGTAGCATTCAAAATTTAGTGACATTGACCCTTTATTTACCACTATCTTACCCTTGGGCATCTCATGAAAAACCGCCATATATAATTTATCATCATCTGGGTATTCTTCCCTATATTTCTCTACCTTATTATGTTTGGCATGATATCCTTTTATGGACTGATAGAAATATTCTAATTGCTCAGATGTTAATTCTAGTTCCTCTGATTTATTTTCGACTAAAGACAAAAGCTGTTTTATTGATGTGTCTGGAAACTCTTCAGTCGTTGTTCGTAAATTGTTGATTAAATCTCCAATCCCGTGTCTTTGATTTTCAAGGCGTCGTCTTATCTCTGTTATTTCTTGCTTAATAATTTTATTATCCGCCCCCTTTTTTCTTTCTTCCATAGTATCAACCATTTCCAAAATAACATCAAAAGGTTCATATTTTGATGCAATATATTCAATATCAGGTTCTTCCTTTTGTATAGAGCCTTCTAAATGCAGTTTTGCCTCTTTTCCACTCATTCCTTTTATCTCTTGCATTTCTTTTTTCTCGCTTGGGAATTGTAACGCCCTTTTCTCTTCTGGATTCATATATCAATTTATATAGTTAATTAAAATCATTATTATTTACTACTTTAACTGTATCAATTTTAAATACAAATTTCAATCCATTCATTTCTAGTTTTTATCTACCTGCCCCTACCCACTCAAAAACCCCCTAAATAGGGGGCTCTAGAATTTTTTGCGGGGGTCGGATTCGAACCGACGACCTCGAGGTTATGGGCCTCGCGAGCTGCCAGACTGCTCTACCCCGCGTCAAAATTATATATAGATTAATGCTTGGAAAGTTATAGACGAAAAACTTACGCTAAGTATAAAGCAAAAGAGGAACTTTGGCAAGGTGGTGCCGCGGGAGAGACTTGAACTCTCATGGTGTCGCCACCGCGGGATTTTGAATCCCGTGCGTATACCAATTTCGCCACCGCGGCATATTTCGTTCTGGTAGCGGGGGCGAGGTTTGAACTCGCGACCTTGACGTTATGAGTGTCACGCTCTAACCAACTGAGCTACCCCGCCATGTTCAAAATATGTAAATTTACAATATACTAAAAAATTAGATTAGTCAAGCAAAATATTGCTAAAATTAGTTGATTAAGCTAAAATTAAGTTAAATTAATTGTTATTTTTTATGTATCTGACAGTACATGCTACAGCCGGAATATTAATTGGAAGTCAGACAGGCAACCCCTTGTTGGCTTTTACTTTAAGTGTCTTCTCTCATTATATTCTAGATGCTATCCCGCATGACTCAATCAAGGGCCACAGGTGGCATGAGAAGGGAAATTTAATTAAAAAATTTGCCCTTGAGGCATCAATTGATTTTTGTATATTACTTGGGTTTATAGTTTACCTGCAGGAGAAGGATTTGTTGACTTTAAGCGGATCGATTGTGGCTGGTATTATAGGGGCGATAATTATAGATTTTATGTGGGGAGGGATAAAACTATTCAACTTAAAAGGTAAATTATTCTCTAGTTTTATAGCCTTACACGAGGGGGCGCATAGCCTGATATATAAAAATCAATATATTCCGTTGAGATATGCCGTGATTGTACAGCTGTCAACCTTAGTAATATTGTTAGGAGTCTATCTGCTTATTCGTATGTGACTTCTTTAATCTCTTTGATTTTATCTTTAATCATACTGCCAACACCTTCATTAAAGGTAAGTTGAGCCATAGGGCAGCCTACACAGGCGCCTTTTATTTTTAAAGTAACAATACCATCTTTGATAGATTTTAATTCAACGTCACCACCATCCATTTGAATACCAGGGCGCACCTCATCAAGCATTTTTTCTACTTGTTTTTTTATTGCATCCATATATTTATTTATTATTTATATAATCTTTGATGGCTGCTCGAAGTGCCTTGTCTCCAAGCACTGAGCAGTGAACTTTGCGGGCGGGTAAACCACCCAATTTGTGTATAATATCTTTTGGGGTAATTTTAATAGCATCATCAATCGAAATGCCTTTAACCATTTCTGAAAGAATAGAGGTAGAGGCAATGGCCGAAGCGCAGCCAAAAGTTTTCCAGGTACATTTTTTAATTTTTTTAGTTTTTTTATCAACCTTAACCCAAAGGGTCATCATATCACCGCAGACTGGGCTACCGACCGTTCCCTTGCCGTTAAACTCTCCTGGCTTAGGATCATTATATTGAACATTTCTTGGATTAAAAAAATGGTCTTTTACTGCATCAGTGTAAAGCCAATTATTTTGTTGATTGTTTTTATCGATCATATACTTAAGTTTGTATAGCAGATATTTTTCTAAGGTCACTAACTGTTTTTTTAATAACTTTCAACGTCTTATCTAAGTCTTTCTTAGTAGTATCTTTACCAAAAGTAAAACGCATAGAACCGTGGGCGTTAGCGGCATCCTGGCCAAGGGCAAGGATAACATAAGAGGGTTCTAGGGATTTACTGTGGCAAGCAGAGCCAGTGGAAACATATATTTCCTGCTGGTCAAGTTTTAACATAATGGATTCACCTTCAATGTGTTTAAAAGTAACATTAACATTATTAGGTAATCTCTTCTCTGGGTGACCATTTAAAATTGAATTGGGAATTTTTAAAAGCTCCATGGTAAAATAGTCACGTAATTTTAATAGTCTTTTATTTTCTTTCTGTTTATCTTTGTCCACTAGTTCAAGGGCTTTGGCAAAACCGACGATGCCGGGTACGTTTTCTGTACCTGAACGTAGCCCTTCTTCCTGGCTGCCACCATAGAATAAAGGTTGTAACTTAATATTTTTTTTCTTAAATAAAACACCAATTTGCTTGGGTCCATAAATTTTTGAACCATTTAAGGTAAGAAGATCAACACCAAGATTTTCAATATTAAGATCAAGGTAAGGAGCGGCTTGGCAGGCATCTGTGTGGAAAATGGGATAAGACGGGTTTTTAGAAATGGTATCAACCCTTTGCACATGCCGGTAGTTTTTTATAATCTTACCAATTTCTGCAATAGGTTGGATAGTCCCCACTTCGTTATTGGCATACATGATACTGACCAGCAAAGTGTTGGGGCGAAGAGCCCTTAAGAGGTCTTTGGAGCTGATCAGTCCGTATTGATCACTTTTTAGGTAAGTTACATCAAAACCTAACTTCCCAAGCCGCTTAAAGCTATTAAGGACAGCCGGGTGTTCAATGTTAGTGGTGATACAATGGTAGTCTTTGGCTTTGTCTAAGAATTGGTTAACTACTCCAAAAATAGCCAAGTTATCTGATTCCGTACCACCAGCTGTAAAAAGTATTTCTTGAGCATCGCAATTTAGGAGATTGGCGACTGTAGTGCGAGCATCTTCAACTGCTCTTTTGGCTTGCCTGCCTGGCTTGTAGAGACTGGATGGATTACCAAAAAATTTACTATGATATTTGTCCATAGCTTTAACAACCTCTTTGTCAACTGGGGTAGTAGCGGCATTGTCAAGATAAATCATATTAAATCTTTAAGGGTTAATTTATTTAGATCTCTGTCTATACTATCCTTTATTCTTTGCCAGAATTTTTTCATTTTACAACCTTTGGAAGTTGCACACAGATTATTCCCAAGACACTTAGCAATGGCCATTGGCTCACCCAATGCTTCAAGGACTGCTTTGAGTTTGATACTGGCTGGTGGTTGGATTAAAGTATAGCCACCTCCTTTGCCTTCTTTGGCCTGCACTAAATCAGCCTTGATCAAAGGTTTAACTACTTGGGTTAGAAAGCGATATGGCATATGAGTAGTCTCGGCAATTTTCTTTAAAGAAAGTGGTGCTTGACTACCGTTTTTGGCTAAGATGACCAAAAAATTGAGGCCGTATTCAACTTTGGATTGGATATAGAACATAAAACTTATACCTTTATGGTATAAGTTTAGGATAATTATGTAATTTTGTCAAATATAGCTAATCTTTGATGGAAATGGCTTCAACTGGACAAGACTTAATAATCTCATCTTTGTCGTAGTTGTGTTTTTTGTAATCATGTGACGAAACCTCGCTCTTGCTGTCTTTTCCCTCCTTAAAAAGCTCGGGGTACATAGCGTAGCAAGTACCGCAGGCGGTACATTTATCGTGGTCTACTGTTATTTTTGGCATAGATTAGCTGGTTTATTAGTTAATAATTTTTTTATGCTTACTCCGCTTCTTGTTGACCAGCTTCCTAAGCTGGATAATGAGCTTATCAACGGATAAATCGATAGCTTCGACGATAGTATGATCGTCTTCTTGTGCCATTAATTTATGGCGTGGGATATGTAGGGTCAATTCTACCATATAGGCGGCTTTGGTTGCAAATTGTTCTGCACGAATTTCAAGGCGACATTCTTCATCTCTAAAATGTTTCATTAAATTATCAAATCTCTCAAGCTTTTTATCAAAATATTTTTGACAAAGATTTTTATCTTGGGGAGATATATTCTTAAAAGAAAAAGATGTATTTAACATATATTGTGTGTTATTTTTTATAAATATAGTAAGAGTAGATGAAGATAGTAACGACTAAGACTAGCATAAGAATAATAAAGAAGGAGAACCAAGCTGGACAGAAGGCGCTAGCAGCCAAGAGAATACCGCAGATGATAAAGATATAGCTGCCAAACTGGTGAGTTTTTTTCCAGACGCGATCAGAACTTAGGGTCCAAGGGGTGCGAATACCAATAAACCAATTGGGTTTAATATCTTTTAAGAAATATCCAATAACAACGAAGAGAATACCGATACCCAAGGGTATGACAATATTAACTGGAATATTTTTACCAAGACCGTTGAGGCCGGTAACAAAGTATATGGCGGACATAAAAACTATTAAAACTCCTTTAAAGATATGGTAAACATGCCGGAATTGCTTGTAGTTGTTTCTTTTTGGATCGGCCATGGGCAAGAAAAGCATTAAAAGGTAGATACCTAAATTAAGGACAGGAAAGAAAAAGGCAGCAAAACATTTAGAGGAATAACCGTTCGCTTGGCCGTGAGTATTCCAGTGAGTGGCTACAGTTTCAGGGAAATGAGCGTAGAAATAGAAGCTGAGGATAATTGAGAGTAATAAAAAAAACAGAGGAACTATTTCTGTTTTGAGCGTGGGGTGAATGGGGTTTTTCATAGGGTTATATATATATTTATATTATATCATAAATCTCTGGACAAGAAAAAATCCTCAGAATCATTTACTAACTGCTATGACTAAGAGGATTATGTAACAATTTGTTTTTTCAGGTACAAGTACCTGTTTTTTAAATATATTTGTGTTTCTACCGAGCCCTTCATAAAAAGGCTAAGAATTACGATCCCATAATTTATTGGGATAAAAAAATTAATCTATAATTGGACGAACGTTAATTGCTTCCTTTTTGAAAGCTGTTTTGCGTTGCCCATTACCGTTGGAGACATCACGAAGCTCTTCATAGGTGACTGCCTCATTTTTTTTGAGAAATAACAATGCGTTATTTCTCTCCACCTGTGACCAATATACTCGAGCTGATCCTTGGGCGGTCTGGATAACTCCCATACCCATAGAACAATTCCACCAAAGAACAAATCCTAAGTTGCCAAAATTGGCAAGGTCAGATATTTGTGGTTGTGTTGGTGGCATATACTCAGATATTGGGCTGAGTTTGTCGACTTTATCAAAAAATATTTTTGTTACAAAGTCGACCATTTGAGGCCAGTTGTGATCCTTGTCCATGAAAAATGGACAGACAGGATAATTACCCGCCTGAAACACCTGTGCCTCATATATTTGCTGGATGGTGGCAAAAAAGTGTCCGTCTTGCGACACTAAGGCAATTTCCCAAGTGCGAAATTTGCCGATTACACTATCCAACTCCAGTAAACGCATGTTGTTGTCCTGATAGCGAGTGAAGGGACTTTTGTCCTCTTCGTTAATAATAGGGACAACTGTTACGTAGGTGCGACCACCTTTTTGCCTACTGGAAATAATATTTTTCTGTCCGTCAACGTGATATACACGGACGTCTTTATCTCGATTTGTAACAACCTGGAGCTTAACTTTGCCAGGGGTTAATTCGCCGAGATAAGCATCATGGCCAACTTCTATGCGCTGATCATGATCAACAAGAAAAACTTGAACACCATTAATTTCATTCATGGCATTCTCCTTATATAAGTGATTGTTTTGGTTGGCTAAAAAAACAGCCATCAGCCAACCACTATTTATCAATATACGAAATCAAATAAATATATCATAAACTCTCTTAGTTGTCAATGTTTTGCAATAAAAAATCCCTAATATTAGGGAAAATTGCTGATAAATATATGACTAAATTATTCAAGGACAAACCTTCTTTTTCCTCCTAACAAGGGAAAAGGCAATAATACTGAATATAATAAGGATAAGACTTAACCATTGATCTGGGCGTAAATTGAGCCAGATTATTTGAGGATCAATGCGTAAAAAACCAATTAAGAAGCGTTCAATGGAATAGAGAAAAAGATATGATAAAAAAATTGAACCAAAGAATAAGGGGCGACTACCCTTAGTATGATTGATACGCAATTTATGTAATACCATTAGAAAAACAAAAACAAGCAGGCACCATAAGCTTTCATATAAAAAATTGGGGTGGAAAAATTGAAAACTCTCATATCCTGGCAAGCGGTTAATATAATCAATAGGGATAGACCACCAAGCATCAAGAGGAAAACCATAGAGCTCTTGATTAAAATAGTTGCCCCAACGGCCAATACCTTGGCCAAGTATAACTAGCGGAGCTAAAATATCGAGCAGGAGTAAAAAGTCAAGATTTAATTTTTCTTTATACTTTCTAAAATATATCCAAGTAACTAAAATACCAGCTATGACGGCGCCATGAATAGCCAATCCCCCATTCCATATTTGTATAATCTCCAAAGGATTATTTAAATAATAGCTAGATTGATAGAAGACATGCCCTAAACGGGCGCCAATTAAACCAAAAATAACGAGATAAAAGCCGAAGTCGTAAAGGAATTTTTCTTCAAGATTATATTTTTTAAATAATTTCTTGGCAATAAAAAAACTAATTACAATGGATAAAGTAATTAGTAACCCATACCAGCGAATTTGAACAAAACCAAAATCTAAGAGAGTTGGTGCGGGATGAAAGGAGTGCAAGAACATAGATTATTGAATGAGCGGATCAATTAATTGCTGTAAATCATAATATGGCAAGGCTCCGGGAATGTAACGGCCATTCAGAAAGTTAGCAGGAGTGCCAACCACTCCCTTAATTAGCCCTTCGTTATAGTGAGCTTGAGCTTTGTCTCTATAGCTATTGTTTTCTAAACATTCTTGAAGAGCAGTGACATCTAGATCTTTAGCAATTTTTAAAAAGAAATCATTGGAGTAATTAGTATTTAATTCCTCCTGATTGTCAAAAATACTTTTAGCATAAGACCAGAACTGTCCTTGTTCGGTAGCACATTCTGCGGCCTCGGCCGCAGCGATAGCTGCTGGATTATTGAAATTTAGAGGGAAATGGCGCCAGACGATTCTAAGGCTATTACCATAATCGTCTATTAAATTTTCAAGAGTGTCTATATATACGCGGCAATAGGGACAGGTAAAATCTTGAAAAACCACTAGTGTTATATTAGAATCTTTATTCCCCAAAATGTGATCATTGTCGCGTATATCGAAATAGACTGCCTCTTGCTTGGGCTGGCTGGTTATATTTGGGTCAGGAGATTGAAAATGATTATAAACAAAAAGAAGAGTAATACCTAACAAAATGCCAAGTATAAAAATAAGCCAGGGGTGATTTTTTAAAAATAATTTCATGTAGAAAAATTATTCTTTAATATTAAGTAGTTCGTCTATTTTAGCCTTATCAAAACCAGTGATGATTTCTTCTTTGCCGTCGTCTGTGGTGATAATAGAAACAGGTACTCCCATTTGCCCGCTCTTGTTGACCATTTCTTGACCAGCGGCCTGGTCCTTGGAAACATCGACGTCTTCAAATTCGACGTTATGTTTTTTAAGGTGGTCTTTAAGCAAATGACAGTAAGAACAAACTGGGGTAGAATATATTTTTATCTTCATATTTTTTCTTCAATTTATAATGGTATTTATTGTATATTTTTTTCAAAATTGTGTCCAATTCGTAGAATTGATTTTTCATCAAACCAGGAACCAATAATTTGTAAACCAACCGGTAAATTATTGACTTGTCCGCAGGGCACGGATAATCCAGGCAAGCCAGCTAAGCTAGCAGGGATAGTATAGATGTCTTCCAAGTACATCTGCAATGGATCATCAACCTTCTCCCCTATTTTAAAGGCAGTGTCTGGGGCAGTCGGCATAAGAATGGCATCAACGCTCTCAAAAGCTTTTTTAAAGTCCTCAATAACCAACGTTCTAACGGCCTGAGCTTTTTTATAATAAGCGTCATAATAGCCGTGAGATAAGGCGAAAGTACCCAGTATTATTCTTCGTTTAATTTCATCTCCAAACCCTTTGGCTCTAGTTTTGATATATGATTCCAACAGATTTTTTTCTTTTTCTTTGAGACCATATTTAATGCCATCATAGCGGGAAAGATTAGATGAGAGTTCGCAAGGCATAATTATATAATAGGCTGCCAGAGCATAATCTGGAGAGATAAGATTAACTTCTTTGGCTGGCTTGCCGGTTAGTTTTTCAATATTTTGAATGGCTTGTTCAACTGATTGTTTAACTTCTGGATCTAAGCCTTTAATATCAAAATATCCCTTAGGAATACCAATCTGCATGCCGTTAGCTTCTTTGGCTATTTCTTTTTCGTAATTATCCAGAGCCTGGCCTGAAGTAGTTGAATCATTGTCATCCCGTCCGGCAATGGTTTGTAGAACCAAGGCGGAGTCCTCAACGCAATTTGTAATATGTCCGATGGTATCAAGAGATGAGGCCAGGGCCATGGCTCCGTAGCGTGAAGTACGGCCATAGGTTGGCTTTAAGCCAACTGTGCCACAAAATGAAGATGGCTGACGGATAGATCCACCGGTATCTGTACCAAGTGCAAAAAGAGCTTCACCTGCAGCCACAGCTGCAGCAGAGCCACCGCTTGAGCCACCGGCTACACGGTCTAAATCATGAGGATTTTTGGTAGTAAAGAATGCTGAATTTTCAGTAGATGCACCACAGGCAAATTCATCTAAATTAAGCTTGCCTAAAAGTACTGCCTCTTGGTCTTTGAGCCTTTGGGTAGTAGTTGATTCGTAGGGGGGTATAAAATTCTCAAGAATTTTTGATCCAGCCGTTGTTTTTATACCTTGAGTACAATAGATATCTTTGGCGGCATAAGGAATGCCGGCTAGAAGTGGGATTTTGTCACCTTTGGCAATTTTTTCATCCACCTGGGTTGCTTGGGCCAAGGCCTCCTCTTTGGTGACAGTAATAAAGGCATTGATATCGCTATCGACTTTATCAATTTTTTTTAAATACTCTTTAGTTAATTCAGTACTTGAGAATTCTTTTTTTATTAACCCCTGATGAGCTTTTTTAATTGTAATATCTTTTAATTCCATAGCTAAAGAATTTTATTGGCTTTAAAATACTTACCATTTTTTTCCGGGGCATTGTTTAATATGTTTTTGCGAATATCTTCAGGACAGTCTTTGACTTCGTCTGGACGATCGACGTTAATAAGGGGGATGCTTTGGCTGGTGGGCTCGACGTTGCTAGTATCAACTTCCTTTAATTTTTCAAAGTATTCTAAAATAGAGGAAAGCTGTTGAGCAAACTTTTCTTTTTCTTGCTGGTTTAGTTCTAGGCGAGCTAAATGTGAAATATGTTCAATTTGCTTGATATCAAGAGACATGTATATATATGAATTAGTGTTTTTATTCTAACATTTTATGTGATTTTCGCAAAATATTGACATTTTTGGCTAATGGTAGTAAAGTTAGTGGAAAATAAATCAACAGATAATACTAATAAAAACAGAGGGGTAACAAGATGAAGCGAAAATTTTTTTTGATACTAGGGCCGGCTGTTATAACAGCCGGGTATTATGTATTAATCATATTAATCAGCGCAGAGGGCACGACCGTAGGCTGGTGGTACTACCCTTTTGTTTGGGGAGTGTTCACATTAGCTTTTTTAATTGTTCCAAAAAAGGGGGGCTAATATCCCCTGGCACATCACAGAATAAATATAATTAAAAATTGAGGGGTTCTAATCCCCATGTGCCCAAATTTAAAAGGTGTAGCATTATAGCTCACCTTTTTTAATTTCCTAAAAACTATCTCACCATCTCCAAAAACTCTTTTTCATCAATAATCTTAACTCCCAACTTTTTAGCCTTGTCATACTTTGATCCAGAATCTCTACCAGCAACTAAATAGTCGGTATTTTTTGATACAGATGACGAAATATTACCACCAAGATTTCTAATTTTTTCCTTGGCTTTATCGCGCGTTAATCCTTGCAGGCTACCCGTTAAAACAAAGACCATGTTATCCAACTTGTTATCTTTTTGGTTACTTGCAACTTCTATCTTTACACCATTATCTAATAGTTTGTGAATGATTTGTAAATTTTTATCATTCCTAAAATACTGATAGATGCTTTTTGCAACTATTGGACCAATATCTGACAGTTGCTCCAATTCTTCTAGATCAGCATTTCTAATCTCCTCTAGCGTCTTAAAATTAGCAGATAAATCAATGGCGGTTTGTTCACCTACGTTTCTTATACCAAGAGAGTAAATAAAACGAGAAAGAGGGATTGCTTTAGAGCTATTAATGGCTTGAATTAAATTGTCTGCTGATTTTTCAGCAAATCTTTCTAACGGGGCTAGATCGCCTTTAGTTAGAGTAAAAATATCTGAAGCATCTTTAATCAGCCCTTTATCTAATAATTGGTCTATAACTTTTTTGCCAAGTCCGTCAATATTAAAAGCTTTGCGCGAAACAAAGTGATAGAACACCTCTTGCTCCTTGGCAAAACAATTATCATTTGAACAACGATGAGCTGATTCGCCTGGTTTTCTTGAAACAGAAGAATCACAAATGGGGCACTTTGTTGGCATTATATAGCTAGTTTCTTTGCCTGTGCGAAGCTTTGGTAAAACTTTGACAATATCTGGTATAACATCTCCTGCTTTTTGAATAACGACAGTATCCCCTATTTTTATACCCAATCTTTTAATTTCATCCTCATTGTGCAGGGTTGCACGTGAAACTGTTGAGCCGGCTACAAGAGTTGGCCTTAGATGAGCTACTGGAGTCAAAACACCTGTACGGCCAACTTGAATCTGGATATCTTCTACTTGAGTAGTGGCCTCCTCTGCTTGGAATTTATAGGCGCAACCCCAGCGAACGGTTTTTGCTGTGCGACCAAGTTTTTCTTGATAATCTAAATCATTAACCTTAATAACAACACCATCTATTTCATAATCCAGTCTTTCTCTTGTCTTTTGTATGTCCTGATAGAATTTTTCAACATCCTCAATCTTATTTACAACATGACGGTGTTTTTCTACTCGAAAACCAAGGGTTTGTAAATATGACAAAACATCAAATTGTGTTTTTAAATTAGCATCATCAAGTGAGTAGAAAAAAGCTTGTAAGTCGCGACTGGCAGCTATTTTTGGATCAAGTTGCCTAATTGTACCAGCAGCGGCATTCCTTGGGTTGGCAAATTTCTGATCATCAGATTTTTTATTTAGTCTATTAAAACCAGAAACTGGCATATATATCTCTCCTCCTACCTCTATGTCTACTTCTTTTTTAAGTTTCAATGGCACACTTCTAATCGTGCGTACTGTGTGAGTTACATCTTCACCATATATCCCGTCACCTCGGGTGATGGCTTTTGTAAAAATTCCTTTTGTATACACAAAGGTCATATTAAGGCCATCAATCTTAAGTTCACAGGTATATTGGATATCTTTTTCTTGAGGTAATTTCAAAAAACGCTTGGTGCGATTATCAAACCCCAAAACATCCTCAAGGGTAAAAACATCGCTGAACGAATATTTACGATTGGTATGCTTTATTTTATCAAACTTGCCTAGAGCCTTACCACCAATACGCTGAGTGGGAGAGTCTTTTGTAATAAACTCAGGATACTCTTTTTCCAGATCAGTTAACTCCTTTTTTAAAGAGTCTCGCACAGCGTCAGATACTATTGGTTTATCTAACACAAAATATGCGTAGTCAATATCTTCGAACTGCGTTTTTAGCTTAGCTATGCGCTTTTTGGCTGTTTGTCTATCTTTTATCATATGTGTATTATATCAAAAACTCCCCTCTTTTCAAGGGGAGTTTTTAATATAATTTAATTAAATAACAGATTAGAGAACGGTATCTTTAGTGGCAGCGTGTAAACCCTCTGTCATGTTACCAACGCTACCTTCAAGGTAAAAATATATAACAAAATCATTGCCATCCAGTGAATAGCCATAATCGCAAATATCATCAGAAGTGTCGAGACATGCGCTAATACCTTGACTAAGCATTCTTGGGTCGCGTGGCACACTGTACATAAAAATAGGTGGCGTGGTGTTTGTACTCCAACCGTCGGTATTTAGAATAATATGATTGCCAGTGCCAAGAGGAATATCCTCTCCATCTGGATATTCACCATATTCTAAAGAAAAAAGATGCAGGGCGGAGCGCAGTTGGCTGACATCAGACATTCGCTGAGCATCCCGTGATTCCCGCCTGGCCTTGCCAAGAGAAATCATGGTGACATTGGCAATTAAGGCAAAGATAGCGATGACAATTAAGAGCTCAACTAGAGTAAAGCCTAATTTATTATTATTTTTCATAAATTGATTGTGGAAAACTTACATTTATATTATACCACATATCTATTTCTCTTCCCAGGTGGGCGCTCGATAACAATATGACCATTGGCCGTTAGAAGCATCAGTCCAAGGAGTCATAGCTTCATCTCCGTCGCGACCGCTAACTTTGTAATAATAGATAACTTCGGGGACTATCTCATTATCGATATAGGTGCAAGATCCGCCACCAGGACAGCCTAAATCAGCAGAAGCAAGGTAATCATCGGTGACAGTCGCATAGTTCATATTGCCAAGTTCAATAATGGATCTTTTAATTACATAATCTTCGACAGCAGTTACACCATCCCAAACTATTTCTAGCTGACCGCAACCATCTTTGCTGACTTCTGGGGTACCTGGAGTGGTAATTTGTGTAGTTATCTCTACCTGACACCAATCAGCCTGCAGGTTGACTTGATCGCCACCGTCACAATCAACATAAGTTGGTGGATTAGTTGAGTTATTGAGATTGACTTTTTCGGCGTGGATTATAAAGGCATAAGTGGTATTTTGATCTAAGCCCCCTATGTATGCATTACAGCTTGAGCCAACTGGGCAATCATGACTGACTTGGGCAGGTGGCACGGATAATGGGGGCGGAGAAGGCCAGCCTGTATCGTATTGGTAATAATAGAAACTATAGTCGTCAACTCTAGTGACATCCTGTTGATCCCAAACTAAAGCTACTTCGTCGTCGCTGACAGGCACACCATTTGTAATATCAAAAGGCTGACAAATGCTACTTGCCTCAAAATCAACAACTTGAATATCACTGGTATCGGTGTTGGTATCTGAGTCGGTAGTAGTTAAGGTAACATTAAATGTACTGGCGCCACTACTGGCAGAAGGTTTTTCTCCTCCGTATGTCAAACAACTTTGCGTCATAGAACAATATTGAAATGACATCCAATCTTCGTCCTTATATGTAGTTGAAAAACGAAGTTCGTCTAATCTACCATTAAAATATTTTTCTCTAAAAATACCGCTCCCCTGGTCGACTACTGAACAACCCCATTCTAAATATAACTTATCATGTAATCCATCATTAAAACTTATCGTCCCATCAGCCCCAGAGCTCAAATCAGCATCTCTAATTTGACCGTCAACATACAGGATAAAATCCTTTGCACTTTGATCACGCGTAATAGCCACATGATGCCATGACCCATAAAGCGATGATGTCGGGACATATTCTAGCCAGTCACTGCTGCTACTATCATTATCGCGAGTCCAAACACTCCATCTACCATAATCTACAAAATTGCCTGAACCCAGTGGTACTTCTACCATATTTCCATTCGCCCTAAAAGCAAAACGAATTTCTTGATTGTCGCTACCGTCATAGTATTGGGTTTTCATTATGTTCCCATGTGTATGAAGAGTTTTGTAATACCAGCCTTCATAGGTAAAATCGCCATGGTTTGGACTGTAAGCAGTGGCAATACGATCGGTGCTGTCAAAATTTCGGGCATTAGCAATATACCCCGTAGTATCGGCCGTGCCATAGTTTGTTCCGTTGTAGTTGCCAGTGGCAGAAACAACATCACCATCTAAATGGTAAACACCATCATATGATGTCCAAACCTGCGACGCAGTCTGTGCGTCGCTTTCCGAGTCGTTGCCATAGTATATATAGATATAGTCAACAGATGAGCCGGCATTGATTCGTGGAACTTTAACCCAGATATATGCTGTTTGTCCGACATTATCCCAGTCTTCAATTTCATATGGCAACGAAGTTGAATCATCACTATCCATAAAACGAATATCTTCTCCATTTGACTGTGCTTTTGTAAAGTCAAAATTACCTGAAGTTAGTTTGATAAGGATTGGTGCATTATCTATGTTTCCCCTGCCTGAGTTATCAAAAGTAACAGTTTTCCTGTATTGCCAATCGCAATCCCCCCACCATGTGCAAGGACTACCCACGGTATATGTATGGACTGGATCACGATCATCACATTCTATAGCAGCGGGACATGAGCCGTCGCCAAAATCCCAGGCAAAAGTGGTATATGGGGTTGTGCCACCAGTCGTAGTGTCTCTAAATATTATGGTATCCGCACCATTTGATGTACACCAGTTGAAATCAGCAACTACTTCCCCTCCGCCACCAGCTCCGGGTACTTCAACTTTAATGGGATTAGCAATATTTCTTGGATCTAAAGAATCTGAGCTAACTCCACCACAATGAGTGCCTGTTCCTGTGATACAATTATCATCATTATCAGTGGCGTGGATACCAAACCAATAGATACCTTGGGTCAACGTGCTGGTATAGCTCCAATCGCCTGAGGAAATGTTGATTGTGTCTTCACGCACTTCGGTCCATCCAGCTTCCAAAGGAGAGCCATTGTCATCTGTCGTTCTCCAAATCTTTACATCTCGTAAGCCAGCGCCACCAGTGTCTGTGACGGTCCAATCAAAATCTGGTTGGCCGTCAGCACTTGTCACTGTATTCTCACAACTTCCTGAGGAGTTCATATCATCATAAGTCATTGTGCTGGCAGAGCACCTAATATTATCTATCTGGAAAAGAGTAATCGTCGGGGCGATAATATCTGATCCTCCTCCACCACCGCTACTTTCAACTGTCAAATAAATGCTAGCATTGTGAGTCTTGCCTCCTCCTGTGGCAGTAACACCAACGGTATATGGTCCACCAACAGGTGCATTTGAAATAGTCAGGGTTGAATTAGCAGTAGGATTGACTGAGGATGGAGAAAAAGAACAAGTGGCACCAGATGGGCAATTAGAAGTAGAAAATGAAACTGAATTAGAAAAACCATTTTGAGATGTAACCACAATATTATAATCCGCTTCATTGCCTTCATCTATTGTTCTTGAAGATGGTGCTGTAACAGAAATTGTAAAGTCGGGAGTGACGGGACAGTTAATAGTAGCCGTGATGGTATCAAGCCCTGACTCTGTTTCAGTTCTCGTATTGCCTGAGTTATCCCTAACATGAATACCATATTCATAGGTATGTCCGCATGTTACATTGTCTGTCCATGTGCCTGAGTCTGAATTACCAGAGGCTGAGGCGTCTATATAGAAGGCTGAGGCTCCCCATCCACCGCCATCAACTTGTCTCCAGACTTCAACTTGGTCAATGCCAGATCCTCCAGAATCGGTGACTGACCAAGCGACATCAAGTGAGGTATCTGTGGTAGTAAAGTCGTTTGTATTTGAATTGACGGAGAAAGACGAGACTGAAGGTTCGGTATCATCTTCAACTGTCAAAGTAACACTAGTATTGTGAGTCTTGCCTCCTCCTGTGGCAGTAACACCAACGGTATATGGTCCACCAACAGGTGCATTTGAAATAGTCAGGGTCGAATTAGCAGTAGGGTTGACTGATGATGGAGAAAAAGAGCAGGTGGCACCAGATGGGCAATTTGAAGTAGAGAATGAAACTGAGTTAGAAAAACCATTTTGAGAAGTAAGAGTGATGGTGTATACAGCATTTGAACCATAGTCTACAGTGCGTGAAGCAGGTGTTCTGGTGATAGCAAAATCAGGAGCAACCGGACAATTTACAGTGGCAATAATGGTTGATAGTCCGCTCTCAGTTTCATCTCTATCATTTAGGGCATTATCCCTAACATGAATACCATATTCATAGGTATGTCCGCATGTTACATTGTCTGTCCATGTGCCTGAGTCTGAATTACCAGAGGCTGAGGCGTCTATATAGAAGGCTGAGGCTCCCCATCCACCGC